>Ga0233431_1001474_pt1 | contig 40592 bp, 38 predicted proteins | sample SI_118_April2016_FD_179867 | JGI IMG/M metagenome (GOLD analysis project Ga0233431, IMG submission 179867) | Seawater microbial communities from Saanich Inlet, British Columbia, Canada - SI_118_April2016_200_MG | ecosystem: Environmental > Aquatic > Marine > Inlet | place: Canada: British... | reverse complement strand
GGACCACCGGAATACCAATAGCCGGAAAACAGCGAGACGATCCCCAGCACCAGTATGGGCCAGCCGCCCAGCCAGATCAGATAGCACCCGGCAGCCGAAGCGATGACGAAACAAAGTGCCGCAGCTCCATAGACCTTGCGCGCCGCGATCCAGCCTTCCGCCGTCACCCGTTTCGGGCCAAGGCGGGCTTGCGTATCGGTTCCCCGATCATGGTCGGCGGCATCGTTATACAGATTGGTGCCGGTCTGGATAAACAGGGCCGATAGCAACGCAACCACCGCCACCACAAGGCTCGCTGTGGCCGTTTCGGCCCAGGCGACCGCCGTTCCGACGACCACCGGAACCATGGATATGCTCAGCGTCTTGGGTCGGGCGGCAATCCACCACAGTCGCCAGCCGGTGGGCGGCGCATTATCCTTATGTCGATTGGTGTCTTCCGCCATCACGATTCCTAGCCTACGGAAGATCGCCCCGGCGAAAAAGAAAGAAACCAAACAACGCGCACAGCGTGCCGAACACCGCCGGATAGACCAAAGCCCACAGGACGTATCCGGTCTGCCCGAAATTATCCAGGATCACGTAGGCCGACGGCCCGAGAAGGATAAGGTCGGGATCGAACAGCATCATGGTTGCGGTGCGGAAAACCTGCAGCGGGTTCAGAAGCGTAATCCCGATAACCAGTTCCGACGGCATGCTCTCCTTGATCAGCAAACCCAACAAAATAAGATCGAGGAACAACAGCATGAAAAGCCAGACGATGAAGGCGGCACTTTGCGCCACGTCCGGCGTGCGCGCGACGCTGGAAATCAAAAACCCGATGCCCAAAAAACACCACGACAGCGAAACCAGAAGGCAGATGTAATAGGTCAAGTGCCGCCAGGGGACGGAAAGGTCCTGCGCCACGCCCCAGGCAGTCGCGAGAACCATCGCCAAAACCACGGGCAGGACGACAATGACGAAACGCCCAATCATCTTTCCCCAAAACCACGCGGCCAGGGATACGGGCAGGGACAGCAGGTACTCGAACACGCCCGCCTCGCGGTTACCCGCCACCGATCTGACCGTGGTTATGAGAACGAAAATCGGCAGGATGGCCATGGTCAGCTGAATATAGGTGACCAACAGGCGCGACAGGCCGGTGAAGCCCATGACCCGCGATTCCGTCAGGCCGAAGACGAATAGAAAGACAATGATCGCGCCGAAAACCAGTGAATAGAGCGCAAACCACCGCGTGCGGATGGACTCCGCCATATCCAGCCGTGCCGATAACCAAAGGTTTGTCATAGTTTCCGTTTCTTTTCGTCTCAGGACGGTGGGGTCTCGCAGTGCGGCGAGCCCTTCGCCAGCACCAGCTTTTGGGTTTCCAGAAAGCTCACGGAATTGTCGCGCGACGCCGCCACCGCGCCAAATCCGTAATCCATGGGCGAAATCAGGCCGGGAACCCAGAAGGCCTTGCGGGCCTCCAGCCAGACGTTTCGCTTGTCGTAATCGTTAACCCAAATCTCGATGTCGGGCTCACCCTTCCAGGTGGTCAGCGCCAGCCAGTTCAGGGCGCAGCCGATATCGTCGAACTTGGTCGCCTTGCGTTTGGGTCCGCCGCGCACCTGGGCGGCGAAACGCTTGTCACTAATGATCATGTTGCACAACGCACAGGCATCCCGGTCCCAGCGAATTTCGACCGGGCCGGTATCTTCCGGCAAACATCCCGGCAGCATCACGGCACCCAGGGCGGCGGGAACAAGCGCGCAGAACGTGCGGCGGCTCAGACCCAACGGTGCGCCGCCCGTATGGTGATGGCATGTCATTTTGCGTCCCGCTCCTCCGGTCTCTCTTCGAGAACGAGGCTGGTAACCAGTCCGGCGTAACGCGACAGGGTTCCCAGAAAGCGAAGCCGGTCCGGACCGACCACCCGGCCCGTCCACCGGGTTCCGTCGCCGCCGTTTACGAATCCCCACTGGGCAATGGTTTTGGCAAAAGCCTCTTCCGGTCGACCAATGGTAATTCGGCACAACAACACGCCGGTCAGGTCAATCTCGTCGGCGACCCGATCATCGAGAACGATCTTTCCCAGATCCAGCTCGATCACGCGGTTGACCAGCGGCGCAACCTCGTCCAACCGATGCGATGATATTAACATGGTCGCTTCGGGCCGCTCCGCCAATAGCTCAAACAAGGTAGCGCGCGCCGACGGGTCCAGATTGGCTGCCGGTTCGTCCAGAACCAGAATATCGGTATCCCGGCCCAGGGCGATGCCGATCAATAATTTTTGCTTTTGGCCGCCTGACAGCTTGACGAACGGGCGATTGCGAATGGGCTCCAGTTCCAGCCCCAAACGCTCGGTTAGTTGCTCGATGCGGGCGGGGTCCGTGCCGGTCACGCCGGACGAAAAGCGGATCAACTCACCGACCGGCATTCCCAATGGCGGCGGCAACTGCGGAACGAAGCCGATCCTTGAAAGAACGCCGGAGCGGTCTTTTCGCGGGGATACGCCGTCGACCGTGATGCTTCCGTCATGGGTGTATTCGCCAAGAAGACAGCGGATCAGGGTCGTCTTGCCTGCACCATTGGAACCGACCAGAGCGATGCGCTCGCCGCGCTCGATGCCAAGGCTCAGATCATCCAGAACCGGGGTTCGGCGAAAAGCCTTCGATACGTTTTTGATCTCGATCATCATGTTCGCTGGCTATTCCTTTAGAGCAGCTTGCTCAACCCCTTGATTTCATACTTGAAAGAATCGGTCGGACAGATATCGACGCACATGCCGCAGCGCGTGCAATCGGCGCTCAGGCCGACCTTGGCGTCGGGCGACATGCCCATTTTGGTTACGTCCAGCACATGCGGCACCATGCAAATCCGTCGGCAATCGCCTTCGTGATGGCAGCTTTCCACCTCGTAGACAACGCGCAACGGCGAGACCGATCCGACAAGCCCGTAGGTCAGGCCGATGGGGCAGATGTAGCGGCACCAGAAGCGGCGCGAATAAAAGATCTCAATCAGCAACAGCACGCCGACCCAGGCCAGCGCCACGCTGGCCCCGTAAATAAACGCGCGGCTCAGAATGCCAACCGGGGAAATGGTCTCAAAAACCGTATATCCGGTGACGAAGGCCAGCACGGCGAAAACCACGTATAGCACGGTGCGGGTTCCCCGGTGCAAAGGATGGTCGCGAATGATGCCGCGCCGGGCCAGCCAAAGATGGGCCATTTCGGCGAATTCCGACAACAGATGATAGGGACACAGCCACGAACAGAAGGTTCGCCCGCCAATCAACCACCAGACAATCAAGACCGTCACCGTTCCGATCACCAGATTGATCAGAACCACCTTGAACGCCAACATCACCTGCAGCGACGAGTTCAAATCGGCCATGTGAAAACCGACCAGGCGTGACGCCGTCAGCGCCCCTTCGACCACCTGGATATCGGCCCGGAAGGACAGCACGAAAATCAGGTTCAGGAAGATGATCGACAGCCAACGCCAGTTGCGCCACTTGCTGCCGCGCTTGATTTCGTCCTTCGACGTGATGACCGCCCGCCGCTTCGCCGTTTCGTCGGGTGTGCGCTTGAAGGCGTACAGATCCTTGACCGCCTTGGTCATTTCGTCGGCCGACGGTTTGACGTACTTGCGGCCAAACAACATCGCCATCGATCTGCCGAATGATTTCATCATGCGCTCGTCTCCTCACGCGGATCGATGACGATGGCGGCAGGCTCGACCGGGCAGATCATTTCACAGGTTCCGCAACCGGTGCACGTCTTATGGACAATGGGCGTGCGGCGCGGATCGTTCGGGTCGTTGGATACGGGCGCCAGCTCAATCGCCCCCGGGATGGGGCATTGGCGGACGCACAGGTCACAAAGCTCCAGATCGTAAGGATGATCGGCAACAGGGATGGGGGTCCAGCGGTCGATCTCGGCATACCGCAGCAACCCCTTGAAAGCGGGACCGCGCACGGCTCCGACGAACCCCTCGCCCTTGCGCGCGAGACAAAGATCGGGACGGTCCAGCCGCGCCATGCCCATGCGCACCTGTTCCTTGGCATCAATGTCGTGACTGAGCGCACCGGTGGGGCAGGCCAGAACGCACTGAATGGCGTCACACGAAAAATCGCACCCCTGGGCGCGGGCGTCGATATAGGCCGCACCTACCCCGAACCCGTCCTCCGCGTCGGCCAGAACAATGGCCTCAACCGGACATGTCTGAACGCATTGCCCGCATTTGATGCACGACGCCAGGTACGCGTCCTCGTCCAACGCGCCGGGCGGACGCAAGCGGGTTTTCCATTTGCCGATAATCGGAACAAATCCCAGCAGCGAAACGGCCAGGACGCCGGCACCGAACGCCGCCGAGCGCAAAAAACGCCGCCGCTCGCGCGTCGTCTGGCGTTTTTTCCCGCCCAGTATTTTCGGCAGCAACGAAAGAAGCGACATCAGCCTCAGTTCCTCGCCTTCGTTGCGGGGGGTTCACCGGATGCGAGCATTTCGCGCAACGCGTTGCTTCGCTTTATCCTTGGCCCCTTTTCGTGGACCAGCAGCTTGGGTTCGGAAAAGGGCGCGAGACGTTCCAGAAAGTCAACGAGTTCAAGGATCGGCGAGCCCCTGAAAAAGGCCGCCGGGATGACGTCCATCCAAAGCCTATCGGCGTAGGAGTACAGCTCGAACGGCGCGTCGCCACGTCCGTCGCCGTCTTCGTCGAAGCCCTGGTAGACATCCCAGTAATTGTCGTTCCACAGGTGGCGCAACGCGCCGCCGCCGCCGCCCACCATGACTTGGGTAAAGTTGCCCTTGAAGTCATTTCGTTCAAATTCGTTGCCGTGCCAATCGTTGATGATGGCCACGCCGACCGCGTTAAATGCAATCCGGTTGCCGCGGATCGAATTGACCGTGTCGGGCTGGTAAGGGGAAACGTCGATGGAAATGCCGACGGCATTTCCAAGGATTTCGTTGTCGTCCACCTTGATACTGCTGGCTTCCTTGAAACCAATGCCGATGCCCGATGGCCCGTTGCTTTTGGCAATATAGTTTTTGCGGAATTCCACGCCGTCGCTGAACATCAGGTACGCGCCGATTGAATTGTCGACGAAGCGGTTTTCCTCGACCAGATTGTAACGCGAATACATGAAGTGAATGCCGTAGCGTCCGCGCGCCAGATAGTTTCCGGCAATCCGGTTGCTTTCCGAATACCACACGACCATATCGCGGGCGTCGGTCATCACGTTGTCGAGGATCTTGTTGTGCATGCTGTACCACAGGCGGACGCTATCGCCCCGCATGCCTGTCTCGTCGCGCAACGAGGTGATGCGATTGTTTTTGACGACGTTGCGGTTGGATTGCTGAAGATCAATGCCAAACAGAACGTTTTCCATCAGGCAATTCTTGACGATGTTGTAGTCACCGCGAATATGGACGCCGGAATCGATGGTGTGGTGCAACTGCCCCGAATTGATCAGCACCAGTCCGTCGATGGTCGCGCCGTCGGTTTCGATGACGACGTTCGTTCCCACGCCGCCGTTATCGATCACCACGTTGCGGTTGCCGATAAGGGTGATCGGTTTGCTGATGACCACCGGACCGGAATAGACGCCGGGATCGGGGCTGAGGGTTCCGCCATGCGGCGTCGCGTCGATGAGCGGCTGCAACGGCTGAACCGCCTGAGCCAAGCCCGTTGCGGCAAGGCCCAGAACCAAGATCGCCAGTGCGCGCAGGATGTTCCGCATTCTCAGTTTCCATCCGCCTCGCGAAACTGCTTTCGCCGGATCAGGATCGCAAGAAGCGTGACGACGCTCAACACCACCATCAGCCCGAACCCGTAATGCGGATACGAGAAGGTGCCGAACTGGGCCACCTTTCCCTGTCCGAAAACGGTCGGCATGAAAGGCTTCACGGTGAACGCGCCCCACGACGACAGGTTATGGCCGAACCACCACAGCCACGCCACGTAATCAATCAAAAAGCCGACCGGAACCATGACCGCCGGCACCGCCGCCAGCCACCAGAACGGCCCGCTGTAGACCATGAAGACGGCCAGCAATACGCCGACACCCGTGAACACGTAGGCCATGTGCTGGAATTTCAGTACCGCCAGATCGAGTTTGTATCCCAGAAGATTGACGACCAGCTTGTTCTGTGCGCGATCACCCTTTTTGCCCGGAACGGCGGCGGCGACCGATGCGCCATGCGATGCGCCACCAGCGGCCTTGGCGGTCGGAGCAGATCCGCGCGCGGCCAGGATCAACGGGTCGACATCCGTTGTCTCGGTAATCCTGCTGACCGACTGGTTGGCTTCAAGGTCTTCGAAGAAAATCGCGGCGAACGCCAGCATCGCCGAGGCGACGTCCATGGGCTGCATGCCGATGAAATGGTTGATCGTGTTCATCTCGTGAACGCAGTCGAGGGCTTCTTCTACGTGCACCTCGTCGGACTCGCGGGTCTTGCACCCGTTAAACACGCCGTTCACATGAAAATGAATGCGCACGCCGTCGGGGAAGGTTTGCGGCGGATAGTTCGGCGCCTTCAACGAAACCCACCAGATCGGCGAAAAGAAGATCGCCACCAGCAAGCACATGCCTACAAGAGTCAGCAACCGGAATACGATACCGGCTTTATTCTGGCTCGCGTTTGTCATTTTGGTTCCAACTTCAACATCGGACAAAACGGGAGGCATCGGACGCAATGGAACAGTCCGCCACGGCCTTATGCACCCCTTCTATTCATTCTACTGGAAATCTGGGTTTTCCCAGCCGGGTTCGCCAACCATTTCCGCCGGTGGCTTCTGACGGGAAACGAAATCCATCACGGCCTGCATATCTTTATCCGAGAATCCGGCAATCTGCTTGACCATGTCGGGATTTGCGTTGCGACGTTTTCCATCCCGGATCCATTCGAACTGGCGGACCAGATATTTGTAATGTTGGCCCTGGATGCGCGGATAGTACTTGTCCGGCATGCCTTCGCCGTTTTCGCCGTGACACTGGACGCAATTATCCTTGTAGAGCTTTGCGCCCAGTTCAAGGTCGGTTCCCGCGCCCAACCCCGGTTCGGGGTTCATGGGCAGCTTGGTAATATAATCTGCCACATCGCGGATCGCCTGCGCCCCACCGATGGAACGGGGCAGCGCAAATGGATACATGGTCGGATTGTCGCGGTTCTTTTCGCGAATATCGGAAAGCTGCTTTATGGTGACTTGCCAGTGCTGACCGGCCAGTTGCGGGAATGTGCCGTCCTCGGAGCCCCAACCCTCGGTCATGTGGCATGCGGTGCACACCTCGTAAACATCGATCCCGTTTTCATAGTCGGGTTGCAGCTTCAGCGCGTCCTCGCGTTCGCTGCCTGTGGCCATCCATTGGCGGTCCCCTTCCGCTGCCTGAGCAGCGGGCATTGCCAACATAAGCGCCATACCGATGGGAAGAATTTTTCGGATCATTATCTCGTCTCCGTCTGCTTGATTGCTCGGCACATCAATATGCGGTTACTTCTTTTTACGCTTCATATGTTTCAGCGTCGGACGGTCAAGGGTCGACAGATACGCGGTTATCGCCTCGATATCCTTGTCTTTCAGCTTCTTGACAAACGGCAGCATGGTCTTGGTCTTGCCGTTGGTGCGCACCTTTCCACGAATATCCTTCATTTGCAGCGCCATGTAGATCGCCTTGCGTCCGGCCAGGAACGAATGGGCCTTCAAAGGCTTCTTGCCTTCCTTGCCGTGGCAGACGCGGCACTGTTTCTTCTTGAAAAGCTTCTTTCCAGCAGCCACCAGCTTGGGGTCGACCTGCGGTGCAGCGACAGCGGCCTTCTTCTTTTTCGAGCGGCGTTTGCGCTTGGAAACCGGCTTCACGTCGGGCTCCAGCGAGCCCAGCCATGTGGTGATCTGTTTCAGTTCTTCCGTGGTGGTCAGATGCATGATCTCGCGCATGCCCTGGGTCCGGGGGTGTCCCGAATCATCCACGCTGGCAACGCGTTTTCCCGACGTAATGTCCTGGGTCTGGTTGAACAAGTAGACAGGGTCCTGTCCGGCAAGGTTCGGGTAATCGAGGATTGCCTTGTTCCCCATGGACCCGTGACACGCGACACAGGTCTTCGTGGTGAACAGGATTTCGCCAGGATCTTTCGCGGCCTTTTCAGCGGCGGAAGCTAATACCGCCGGAAAAACCAGTGCGAAAGCCATCAATATCGCCGTTTTTCTCATGATCATTCGTTCCACCAAAATTACCGTCGAAAACCATTAAACCAAAAATAAACTAATAAAACCTCGAAAAACGGGGAGAGGCGCAATTATACGCCCCTCCCGCGCATTTAACAGTTGGGCGCGACTACTTCTTAATGACCTTCGCGCCGTGCTCTTCCAGATAGGTCTTGGCGCGCAGGCCGATATCCGCCGCCTTAACCTGATATTGCCACCATTGGCCGGCCCACAGGGTCGCATTCTGCCAATCCTGGCTGACCGCAAAGGCTTCCGCTTTTTCGCGTGCGCCCTTGGCGTGACCAAGCTGATCGACGGCATCCTCAACCAGCGCGATGACGGGCGTGAAGTCCTTGTAGTTCGTGCTGGTGATGTAACCGACGACGCTGTCGATCACGGCTTGTGTATCGACACAGGCCTTGTGCTGCTTGTCGTAGTCGCCCTTGCCGTAGATGGTGCCTTCTTCCATCTTGAGGCTGGCGTCCTTGTAGCCCTTCGGTTTGACAAGCATGTAGCCCTGCATTTCGAGGTGCAGCGCCGAGCAGAATTCCGTGCAGTAGTACGGATAAACGCCGGCCTTGCTGGCAACGATCTTCGCCGTTGCCGTCTTGCCGGGCTCCAGCGAAAGGTTGACGTTGTGCCAATCGACGGCGAAACCGTGGACTTCGTCCTCGGCCCGTTCGGCGTTGGTGAAGTGGAACGTCACTTCATCGCCTTCGTTCACCTCGACGATCTCGGGCGTGATGTGCGAACGAATAAGCGTTCCGAACACCGAGACCTTGTTGCCGTTCCGCTCTATCCGCTCTTTACCCGGACGGGTACGGAACGGCGAACGCTTACCGGTGCGGCTATTGGTGCCGTACTTGTAGCGAACGATGGGCTTCAGCGTTTCGGCGGCGATGGCCACGGCATAGTGCGGTTCGCCCAGCGGAAGCGGCATGTCGTAGATCAGTTGCATCTTGTCGTTGCTGATGTCGATCAGCTGGTGGTTCTGCGGATGCAGCGGCCCGACAGGGTTGAAACGGTCGATCGCGAGCTTGTTAAGGGCCACCAGATACTTGCCCTTAGGATCAACCGAATCGCCTTCCATGCTCATCAGATGGCCGATGTTGTAGTGGATCGACAGCTTGTCGAGAATTTTGCCTTCGCAATAGTCCCAACGCGCCACCTGCGAGTCCACATAGAGCGACGTGTAGGCGATGCACGGCTTCGAATCATACTGCGTATGAAGCGGGCCGAGCCCAAGTTCCACCTGCTTGTGCAGCGACTTTTTCAAGTCCAGGATCGGAACGCCGTAGGGGTCTTTGCCGATGAAATCCTTGGCGTCAATCTGCGCCTTGATCTTGGCGAAGTCGTAAACATAAACGTGGCTGTCGAGCTTGCCCGAAACAATCATCTTGGAACCGTCGGGCGACACATCAACGCCGTGCGGGCTCTTGGGTTCCGGGATCAGGAAGAAGATGCCCTCGGCAACGGCGGTCTCAAGCGAGATCACGGGATGCCCCTTGATCATTTCGACCTTGCCGGCCTGGAACAATGCTTCGGCGGCCTTCCAGTTGACCACATGCATGAAGTCGGTGTCATTGGCCGAACAACCGGCTTCAAACGGCGGACGTCCACGCATGATCCCGCCCACATAGCGTTCGGAACAGAACGAGTTGGTGAAGGACCAACCGGCGCTCGGCCCCTTGCCCAGATCGGTCAGATCCTGACTGTAGGGTGGAAACTCGACGGAGAACGACTTCGAGGGGTCGATCCGTCCGGCTTCGCGGTCGAACTTCCAATAGGTGATGGCGCCGCGGTATTTGTCGTTGAACTGCTCAAGCGGAACATACTCCCCGCCCAAAGGTGCGGCATACTGTGTCGCTTGCAGAACGTATTCCGTGTTCGGCGTAACAAAGGTCGCGCCGTGTTCCGACTGCATAATCGGATTGGCGACGATCTGCTGCGTCTCGAAATCATGCAGGCTGACGACCGCCACCCGCGGGTTGGCCTTATCGTTGATGAAAAGGTACTCGCCGTCGTACTTGCCGTCGGTTTCCGATATGGCAGGATGGTGCGTATCGCCCCAGGTAATCGGGCGTCCATCGCGGTTTCCGGCGTTGAGAACGGCCTTGGACTCTTCGTCAAAGCCATAGCCCTGCCAGGGTTCCGGCGTAAATACGGATACGTATTTCAGAATCCGCATGGACGGAATTCCGTAAACGATCAACTGCCCGCTTTGCCCGCCCGAACTGAAGACGACGAATTCGTCACGGCCGCCGGTCGGCGTATAGGTCTTGGCAGCGGCCAAAATATCTTTTTCCGACAACCCGCGCCGCTTCATGACGTCGTCGAGAGTTTCAGCGCCCCACGCGACCGATACTCCAGCGAAGCCAATCCCCAGCGCCACGGCGGCGGAAATCGCTGAATGAATGCGTTTGCTCATGTCCTTGGGTCTCCCCGTGTTGAAATTCAACGCACAATGACCGGTCACGAGGATCATCCGGGACTTTTCGGCACCGTCCCACAGGCATCGACCAAACCGGCCTGAATGCCACGGCACCATATTTCTCCCTTCAAACCTCTCAACCGTGTAAGTCGTTCAAGCGGACGAGGATACGTCGATTGGAACTCGCCGGTAAGCAGAAAAGCTTCCGCCAAGACGGCCCCTTAGAACCGAAATAAAGAAACCCGACAGACGAACCCCCATCTGTTTATTCACGGGGTTAGCTCCCATGAAATTCCTGAACACCTAAGGATACCCAGCCCCCCAACCCAATGCTTTGACATGGGTCAAGCGATCTGGGAATTTGCGGGGTGTAATTTGACTTTGAACGTGGCGGTCGGCGACCCGGATTAATGAACATCATCACCCAGGCCTTTCTGCCGGTTTCGCTGGCATTCATCATGTTGACCATGGGGTTAACCCTTGTTCCCGGCGATTTCAGGCGGGTACTGGCCTATCCGAAAGCCGTCGCCGTCGGCATTTTCACGCAGGTCGTCGTGATTCCGGCGAGCGCATTCACGCTTCTCTGGATTTGGCCCGTCGATCCGGCGCTGGCGGTTGGAATCATGATAATCGCGGCCTGCCCCGGCGGCGTAACCTCGAACCTGCTGACCCATTTGGCGAGAGGCGACACAGCTCTTTCCATATCGCTGACCGCGCTCGTCAGTCTGGGCAGCGTCATCACCATGCCAGTGGTCGTGAACATTGCGCTGCGGATGTACTCGGGCGCGCAATCCTCCATGCCCCTGCCGATCGGTGGCATGATCGTCGCGATCGCCCTGGTCACGACGGTTCCGGTCATGATCGGAATGACCCTTCGCGGCTTTGCGCCGGAAGTTACGAGGCGGCACTATCCCGTGGCGCGACGGATAGCCGTCGGCCTGTTCATTTTGATTGTCGCCGGAACCTTCGCCAGCTACTGGCGGCATTTCGCCGAACATTTTGCTGATATTGGACCTGTCGTCCTGGTGCTGAACGTCACCGCCATTTGCGTGGGCTATTTTCTTCCGCGCCCGTTCGGCGTGCGCGACACGGCGGTTCGCACGGCCATTTCCATGGAATGCGGCATGCAAAACGCCGCCGTCGGAATATTCGTGGCGGCAACCCTAATCGGACATACCGATATGGTCATTCCGAGCACCCTTTATGCGTTTGTCATGAATGTAACCGCCGCCATCCTGATTGGTCTGCGGCTCCGGTAAGACTTCTGTTGACTTGAAGCTATAAATGAGACGAAATCACCTCTGGGGACGAATGCGGATTGACTTTGTCGGGCGGGGAGCATTCAAGCATTGATGGAAAAGGCGAACTATACCGGCAAGGGCCGCCCGATCGTTGATACGTCGGGCAAAATCATCGAAACCCATTGCGAGTTGTTGCGCCGCGTGCCGATCTTTTCCGGGATGGCCGAGGATGTCCTGGCAGAGCTGTTCTGCAACGCCACCCTTCAACAGTTTCCGCGCCAAACGCTGTTGTTTGAGCAGAACGAACCGGCGCGACGGTTTTTTGTTATTTTTAGTGGCTGGGTTCGAGTCTTCCGTCATGGCAGGGATGGAAAGGACATCGTCCTTCACACCCAAACCAAGGGGGATTACTGCGCCCACGCAGCGTTGTTCGATACGGGAGTTTACCCGGCCAACGCCATCGTGCTTGAGGACGCCGAACTTCTGGTCGTTCCCGGCGAGGAATTCGTCAAGAAGATTGAAAGCAACCCTAAACTCGCGCGAAACGTCATCGCCGCCATGTCCGCCAGAATGCGCTTTCTGCTGGACGAGATCGAACAAATCAGCTCGCTGTCTTCAACCGAGCGTCTGGCAAGGTTCCTGGTAAGGATGTGCGAGAAAGGGGCAGCGTCGGCAACGGTTCATCTGCCGCTGGACAAAAGCCTTATCGCCAGCCACCTCGCCATGCAGCCCGAAACCCTTTCGCGCAGCCTGGCTAAACTGCGTGAAATCGGTGTCGAGGTCCGCAGCAGCGAAGTGGTTATTCCCGATGTCGACCGACTAAGGTCCCTGGTCGGTTCCTCCGTCGGCGCTTAATCAACACGATCAATCCGCCAAATATGCTAGAATGCGGCATCGGAATGCGCCGCGATTGGAGAGGCTCCGCCATGCGCCACGCCATGCTAGCCATATTCGTGATCATGACCGCCGTTGCGGCGGTATCCTTCATGTCAGACAGCGCAGGGGCCGCGCCACTTCAACTGGCGGCCAGCGATCAACAATCATTGTGCTTCAACAAATGTCTGGATAAGTACGGCTCGGACAAAAAGGCCGCCTGCGCCATGGATTGCGGCCTCGTTCAAAACCCCAACGTGAATGCTCCGGCCCGGGACTGCGGGATAGTCTACAAGGACTGCATGCGGGGTTGCGGCAAGGACAAGGCATGTAAGACGCAGTGCCGGGCCGCCCGACGAAGCTGTATTTGAACGCCCGTTCGCTCAAACCACGCAATCGCCGTTATCGGCAACGGTCCGACCGGCCTTCAACACCAACCGACGCGGAGACCGCGTGACAATGGCCTCGGCCAGGGTTTCCCCGTCCAAAAGAACCAGATCGGCGGCGCATCCGACTTTCAGCCCATAATCATCGGCCCCCATGACCGAGGCCCCGCCGAAGGTGCAGATATCCAACATCCTCTCCAATTCGTCGTCGCGCCGGAAATTGTTGCGGTACGAAAGTATCATCGCGCGTTCCAGCATGTCGGCATTGCCGTAGGGGTTCCACGCATCGCGGATGCCGTCCGATCCCGAACAAATTCTGACCCCCGCCGCAGCTAATTTTGATACCGGCGGAAACGCCACCGCCCCCGGCGCATGGGTCATGATCGAAATGTCGTTTACCGCCAATTGATCGAGCAACCCGGTCAGACGAGCGTCATCGACCATGCCCAGACAGAACGCGTGGCCTATGGTGACTTTTCCCGTCATGCTCAGAGCAGCGGTCCGCTCACAAATCAGATCGACCGAAAAAGCCCCCAATTCACCCGGCTCATGAAGATGAATATCAACGCCGACGCCGGTCCGTTCGGCAATGGCGAAGACCGTATCGAGGTGACACACCGGATCACGTTCAATAACCGATGGGTCGATACCGCCGACGAAATCGGCCCCCAGACGCACGGCTTCTTCCATAAGCTCGGCGGTTCCCGGATTGGTAATCATCCCTTGTTGCGGGAAGGCGACGATTTGCATGTCCAACAGTCCGGCGAAGGCCTCGCGAGTGGCCAGAACGCCTTCAAAATGGCTCAGCCCCTGCTCGGCCCCCACGTCGACGTGGGTGCGTACATGGGTCGTTCCTTTCGACAAATGCAGCCGCGCCTGTTTTTCAGACTGTGTTTTCGTATCCAGGTTTAGCGTACGCAGCAGGCGGCGCTCGTTGTCGACCTTCTCACGGATGGTCGGTCCGGCGGTGTGCGGCTGCCACGGCAGTCCCAAAAACGTCTTGTCCAGATGGGTGTGGGCATCGACGAAACCGGGCACGACGAGTGCGTTTTCACCCTCTATTTGGTCCGTGTGGGGTTCAGGCGGTTTAATGGAAGGGCCGATTTGCGCGATCTTCCCGTTGATGATCAAGATATCCACGGACCCGCCGCCCGTCGGACGGACGGATTTAAGAAGGAGAGAATTGTTCATTTGTTTACCGATCCAACCGCGTAAATAGGGTTTTTCCGACTATTCCGGAGCTGGCGGCGGCTCGCGTTCGGTATCGTTCTCGCCCGTCGCCGCACCGGCGACACCTTCGCCCCATTCCTTGATGATGTCGCGCTGGAGTGTGCGAAGCTGCGCCACCCGTCGTTGCGAAACAACCGTAAGGAAAGTCGCCACGACCGGCGGAATGGCCAAAAACATCATCCAGCCGAAGGCCGCGGAACCATAAATGGCGAGAAGCGTGAACACATCCGACATCATCGCCCCGGCGGCTTTGATGCTGTGTGTTCCGAACCACAAATCCATCAAATAGGGGAACAGGCCGCAGAAGTTCAAACCGGCCACACAGTAGGTCGCCGACTTCTGATAGGTGCGATCAATAATCCAGGCCACCAGGGTCGGCGGCATTCCGATACCGATCACCATCACGGTCGGAAACGAAATCCAGATCAGGCAGAACAGAAGAACGACGACCCACAGCCAAATATTGGCGGTCCTCGATCGCGGCGCTGCTTGTTTTTCATTGGCCATTGCGGCGCAGTTCCTACCAGACCTCGTTAAGGAAAACGATGGTGATGAATATCAGCGTAATAACGACCGACGTCATCGCCGACGATTGTTGACCGATGCGTTCGGCAGATTCCGAGCGCGCCGAATCGCTGCTCTCGATTTCCTGAATTTCGTTTTCGGCCAAGACAAATTCGTTGATTGCCGCATCATAACCCAGCCGGTCCTGATGGCGCTGTTCGGCATTGTCGATCAGATCGAACAGCCCCGGCAGGCTGCCCTGGCGAACCAGTCGCGGTATTTCGCGCTCGATATCGCCGCGAACGGTTCGGCTATGATAGGAGTTGATCGCCGGCCCGAGCAGCCCTCCAACCCAGCTTGAAAGCCCAAACAACGCGTCCGGACCCATGCGCCATTGAACCGCTGAGAGCAGGCTTAACATTCCGGTGATGCTTTTGGCATCGTCGGCATCGCCAAGTGCGCGCAGATGCTTTTCGACATCGTGCTCAAAATGCGCCGCAATAAATGCGGCGATATGCCGATCCATGGGCGGCGCTTTCGTGTCAACCCGGTTTGCAGCTTCATCCAGGGCTGCCAACAGGCTGTCCACATCAGAGACAAAATCCTTGACGATAAAGGGACTCTGACACGGAAAGCCCGGATTGAGATCGTACAAGCACCGCTCGATACCGTATCCGGGGTTTTTGTTCAGCAGGAAGTCTTGAAGGTTCTGATAATTTCGTTCCTGCGCCGGGTTCATTGATCCAATGGTGTTGCGAACTTCGAACCACAGGCCGACGATATTTCGTTCAAGAATGTCCTCGCCTACCCGCGTCGTGTTTTGACGAAGCAGTTCTACCGCCAACGAGGTGCCAAAGGAGTCCGGATGAAAGGCGTACCCCAAATATCGGATCGGCGCTTCGGGGTCGAGCAACATGCAGACCCGCGACACAAGCAATTCGTCGACGCCGCGTGCATTGCCCTCTTCGGAATACGCCGAATCCGCAAGCCCCGCTACCGCATCGGCAAGTTCCTTCATAACGAGGCTACGACGTAGCCAGGGGTCTAGTTGCCGTTCTTTCAAAACCCGTGCCGCGTCGGAAACATTGCGGCTGAAGGCATGGGCCAGCGTGCGGGTGGTTATGTGATCATGACCGGCGAAGGAAAATCGCGTCTCGGGACGGGTCGCCGCACGTTTTTGAATTGGCGTCATCCGCCGCCCGTCGATCCAAAGGGCAAGTTCATGAACGCCCCACCGCTCGGCGGGATCATCGCTTAACAGTCCGCGAAGCAGTTCCAGCATGGTCAGAGGAATGCGTCCACCGGAACACAGGGTGGCATATGTTCCCTGTTCGGCCTTGGCGTAGATCAGTTGGTCATCGCTATAATTCGCGACCGGATTTTCGCCCAGGAGATAAAACACGAGCGTAACGCCGAACGCATACATGTCATCCGTCAGGTCGCCCTCGTCACGACCTGCTGGGTCGGCTAGTCCGTTTTTGATGGTTTCAAAGACGAGAGGTTGATCGAAACCCGGCGGCGAGGTCAGGCATTCCCCGAGAACAACGGTCTGCTTTTCCTCATCCAAAAAGAAAATGTTGTCTGGACGAATTGCGCGGTGCGGCATCCTGTGGTCGGCCATCTCCTGAAGCGCATTGGCCAGCGGCTCGATCACGCGTTGCTGGACATCCTGCCCGCGGGTCGCCGCGCTTTCCGAATCCGTCAATTTTCCGCCGAGCGGGCGCTCGTAGATCATGACCATGCTGCGCTGGCCGATCGGCGGCCAATCGACCGTACCGAATTCTACCAGCGCCATAAGGTTCCGCACGCGGCCGCCGCGAAGCAGCGCGGCCGCGCCGATGCGTGATGGCAACCCCGGCGTACACACATAGGCGCATAACCGGCGACCGATATCCCGCCGATCCTCGGCAGCGAAAGCCGAAGCCGACGGTGTCGAAAGTTCAGGCAGCGGACGGCTTGGATAAATCTGAAAGCGATCAAGCATCAAGACCGGAAGCGATGGCGCGCCGCCGCTTGTCGCGGGCGGTTCCTGGGCCACGGGCGCGGCCTCGGGCGCTCCTTCGATGGGCGTATCAGCCATTCACTTTCCTCGACGCTCAAACAGCGCGAATTTACAACCTGCGTTCCAGCGAAACCATAGTCGGCAATGCCTTGCAAAACAATGAAAGACAGCGAAGCCGCTCTATGGAATATTGGCGACGCCGAGGACCTAATCCGAAAAACCGACACTGCCATGTATGAGGCAAAGCGATCGGGAAGGGGGGATGTACCACCTCTTCAGCGATACCACGGGGTGAAGTGCGAAGGGGATCGGCGATAGTTTTCTAGATGTTAAGATTTCGACCGCTGTCGGGATCGAAGAAATTCATCGAGTCCGCCTCGAACGAAAGCCACAACGGACGATCCACTTCCATCTGGAAAAACCCGCGATCGACGACGGTGATGTGCGTTTGCCCGGCGCTGGTTTGCAGGATCGTTTCGGAGCCCGTCGGCAGGACGGAATCAAGCGTCACCTTTAACCACCCTTCCTTCTCGGTTTCCGACACCCGCACGTTTTCGGGGCGGATGGTGGCTGTTACGCGGCCATCCTTGAGCGGTAAATCCTGTTTCAGGGGCACCGACAAGTCTGCAAAATCGGCATGCAGTTGTCCGTCCCGCCGTTGCAGTGTTCCATCCAGACGATTGATCCTCGGATTGCCGATGAACTCCGCGACAAACAGGTTGGCGGGATGGTGGTAGATATCGAAGGCCGAGGATTCCTGTTGCACCACGCCCTCGTCCATCACGACCACGGTGTCTGAAAGCGTCAACGCCTCGATCTGGTCGTGCGTGACGTAAACGGTCGTTGCTTCAAGGTCCCGGTGAAGCCTTTTCAATTCGCCGCGCATGTCGGTGCGCAACATGGCGTCAAGATTGGAAAGCGGTTCATCCATCATCAGAATGGAAGGCTGCATGGCGATCAGGCGCGCCACCGCGACGCGCTGTTGCTGTCCACCCGATAGTTCGGACGGATAGCGATCCCGATACGGCGTAAGCTGGACTTTTTCGAGCGCCGCCGTCAGCCGCTTCTCGATGTCGTCACGGCTCAGTTTCTTCGGCTCGAGCGCCAAGGTGATGTTGGTAGCGACCGTCATGTGCGGCCACAATGCGTAACTTTGGAAAATAAGGCCCAGGTTGCGATACTCGGGGGCCACGAAAACTCCCTCGTCGCGCGAGAAAACCAATTTGTCGCCCAGGTGTATCTGGCCGGAATCGGGTTCCTCCAGTCCGGCGATGAGGCGCAGGGTCGTGGTTTTACCGCACCCCGAAGGGCCAAGCACGGTCAGAAATTCACCGGGCTTGACCCTCAGGGACAGGTTCTTGACGGCAGGTTCTTTGCCGTAGGACTTGGAAACATTGGTTAAAACGATTTCTTCCACGACCCTGTATCCTCGCGTCTAATTCAGCTACCCGATTCCTGAATCCAGAAATCGCGAACCTTCGGACCCTCACTAAACATGAACGCAGGGTCGGTCATCCAGGCCTTCATGTCTGCCCAGACTTCGCCACCCGCAGGGAACGGCGCGTCGTCACGCGGGCTTTTCGAACCCGGATCGAAGTACGGAGCAAGACCTTTAAGAAGCTTCACGCTCTCGCCTTTATTGTAGGGCTGCTCAAGCTTGGAATCGGCCTTCAAATCCGTGCTTCCCAACAGGTAGGCTACGAACACTTTCGCCGCGTTGGGATGGGGCGCTTGGCGGCCGATGGCCATATAGGTCGGGTAAATCACCTTGGCCGCCGGGTCCAGATTTACGGCCAAACCGTTCACATAACCCTTGGTGCCGTTGTAACGGTAGTAGGTCATGGGGCCGAAGAACAACGGGGGACTTTTCTGTCCCTTTTTGCCCGACGCCTTGGCCGCCTTCGAGCCGGATTTGAGGATCACCGGATCGTTGTGAAGGAAGCGATAGAGGAACTCGTACCCGGCGTCGGGAACGCCTTCGTGAAGCACAATGTCCTTGCCGGCATGGCGCTTGTAGGCTGCGGCCAGTTCATCGGCGTGCTGCACGATGGTCGCGATGCCCATGAAATTGGACAGGGACGCCAGCGGATCCTTGAGCACCACTTTGCCCTTCCATTTGGCCTCGGTGACTTCCCAGATGTTCTTGATCGCCGGAGCGTCTGGATGGGCCTCGGTGTTGTACATGAACACGAGGGCTTCGAGGATACGCACGAGAACGGGTTCGCGGTTTTCCAGCGGGATGCTGTCCTTGAACTGATCCGGAACGAAATTGACGAGCCGGTTTTTCGCCCAAAGCTCGTGCACGACCTGACCCGAACCGCCGGTGGTGACGATGTCGGCGTTGAAAAGATTGGCGTCCTGTTCGCGGACCGTTTTTTCCACCGATTTGACAGACCCCAGGTCATAGGATGTGACCTTGATTCCGGGATATTCCACCGAGAAAGTCTTGGCGACCTTGGCGATGCGCGAAGACGAGGAATAGATAACGACCTCACCTTCCTCTAGCGCCAATCTGTTGATCTCATCCCAATTTTGCGGTGATTCCGCGTACTTGCCCAGTTTCGCCGCTTTCAGCCAGGCGTCCATTTCGGGGGGCGGCGTTGGTTGTGAGACCGCCGATGCGACGACGGGGGCGAAGGCCAGAAGGCCCGCGCAAACCGTTGATGCGATAGTGCCGACATAACGTTTCATAAGATACCTCCCTCGTCTTCAGGTTTGCCGCAGCCCGAAAATACTGCTGCTTCCGAACAGGCGGCGTACAAGAATGTTAGCGAATATGATGATCAAAATCAGAATTAACGTGACGCCGTTGGCGTGTTGGGTGGCGTCCTGTTCCTGATAGGCGAAGATCACCGTCGTCATGACCATGGTCGAAGGCGTCACCAGAAGGATAATCAGCGACAACTCGCGCATGGCCGTAATGAACGTCAGCAGCATGCCCGCCATCAGCCCGCTGGTGGACATGGGTATGATGATTTTCCACATGCGCCGGAACCATCCGATGCCCTGCACCCGCGCTGTTTCCTCCAGCGATTTGTCGATTTGCAGCATGGCCGCAATGCCGGTGCGCGAACTAAATGGCAGATTCTTGACCGTGGTGATAACGACCAGCAGCGCGAAGGTTCCGTAAAGCGCCGGAATCGGCCCGAAGTCGGTGGAGAACATGCCCAGATAAATGGCGCCCAGAGCGATGGACGGGAAAATGTAAGGCGCGAAGGCCATTCCTTCGAGCAGCTTGGAAAGCTTCGTTCCCCGGCCACGTACGATGGCGTACCCGATCAGTATCCCCAGCAGGCCGTTAAATATCGCGGCGCTGACCGCCAGTTTTATGCTGTTCCACAGGGACGAGAGGATATTGTCGTTGTGAATGATCCCTTCCTCGCCGCTGGCCAATTCGTAATCGCTTTCGCCGACCCAGAAATGGGTCGTGTAGTTCTCGAAGCTATAATCCCCCGGGTCCAGCATGAAGGTTTCCCAGGCAAGGATCAGCAACGGCATGAAGACAGTCACCGCCATGAACAAAGCGACCACCGCGGTCAACGGAAGGCGCCACGCGCCCAGCGAAATGGGCCGTTGGCGGAAGCCTTTTCCGGTCAGGGTCACGAAGCTTTTGCGCACGCCTAAAATGCGGCTGTTGACGTAAATGAAGATGATCGCCATGACGACCAGAACCAGCGCGAGGACAAACCCGTCGCCCATATTGCGCGCATTGAGCGAGGCGTAAATCCGCGTGGATATCGTATAGAACTGCACCGGCAGCCCCAGCAGCGCCGGTGTGCCGAAGGTTCCCAAAATTCGGATAAAGGTCAGCACCACAGCTGACCCCAACGCCGGCAACAGCAACGGGAACGTAATTTTCGCCAGCCTCCGGAAGCGCGAAAGCCCGCAAATGGCGCCGGCTTCCTCCAGCTCCGAATCGACCGTCATCAGCGCCCCGCTCATCAGCAAGAAGGCGTAAGCGTAATAATGAAGCGCCAGACAGATGATGATGGGAAACATGCCGTAGGCGAGCCAGTTGGGCGTCTGGATGCCGAAGAAGAACGTGAACATTCCCTCGGCGCCACCGACCCGGTCGTTCTTGAACAACGTCAGCCAGGCCAGGGCCAAAATCCACGACGGCATCATGTACGGAACCACCGCCAGGGCCGTGAAGGCGGGCCGGAAATGAAGGTCGGTGCGAACCAGAAGCCACGCCAGAATGGTGCCGATGAAAAGGCTCAACGCCGTGACCCCGGAGGCGATCATCAGGCTGTTGACGAACGGCCGGTAGAACAGTGAATTGGAAAGGCGGCCCGTAAAAACGCGGGTCATATGAAACAGCGTGAATTCGCCTTCTTTCGCGTCCGGGAAGTAGGCGAGATCGTAGCTCTGGTAGACCAGGGAATCATGGATGATCTCGATTAACGGATTGATCACCAGAAAGGCGAGAACCACCACGAACATTGCGGTCAGAATTCTCTCAGGGTGATTGGCGATGCGATGCAGCGCAAAACTCAGGTCGGATTTCATTGTTAAGCCCGCACCCCGTTTACCAGTCCCCGTTAGACTCAAGCTAGTCTGGCGGCGGGCGCCGTTCAACCGGAAACATTCACGGGCGTTGACAAACGGGGGGTGAAAAGCGCAATACGGCCCCCCACAAAAACGTTTGGCGTACCTGCGAGATCATGGCTCCCTTACACGACGAAATCACCAAGCGGCGCACCTTTGCGATCATCTCGCACCCCGATGCCGGAAAGACGACCCTGACCGAAAAGCTTCTTCTGTTCGGGGGCGCTATCCAGATGGCGGGCGCGGTCAAGGCCCGCAGGCAGGCCCGCAACACGCGCTCGGACTGGATGAAGGTCGAGGCCGAACGCGGCATTTCGGTGGCTTCGTCCGTCATGACCTACGATTTCGGCGGCTGCACCTTCAACCTGCTCGATACCCCGGGCCACGAGGATTTCAGCGAGGACACCTACCGCACGCTAACGGCCGTCGATTCCGCCGTCATGGTCATCGACGCGGCCAAAGGCATCGAAGCCCAGACCCGCAAGCTGTTCGAGGTTTGCCGATTACGCGACATCCCCATCATCACCTTCGTCAACAAGATGGACCGCGAAGCCCGCGACAGCTTCGAGCTGCTGGAAGACATCGAACAAACCCTGGCCCTTGAGGTCACGCCGGCCAGCTGGCCCATCGGCATGGGCCGTGACTTCCTCGGCTGCTACGACGTGTTCGGCGACGGCCTTTTGCTCATGGGCAAGGAAAAAGGCGACGCCGAGAAACACGCAATCCAAAGCGCCATTGAATGCAGCGGTCTCGATGACCCCAAGCTTGACGACATGCTGCCCGGCCACGCCGTTGAGCGGCTGCGCGAAGACGTGCCCATGATCAAGGGCCTGTGCCCCGAGTTCGATCTGACCGCCTATCGCGAGGGCAACCTGAGCCCCGTTTACTTCGGCAGCGCCATCAATAACTTCGGCGTGCACGAACTGCTCAAGGGGCTGGTGAAAATCGCCCCGCCCCCGGTTCCGCGCCCCGCCGCCGAACGCCTCGTCGAACCCACCGAAAACAAGGTCAGCGGCTTCGTCTTCAAGATCCAGGCCAACATGGACCCCAAGCACCGCGACCGCATCGCCTTTCTGCGCCTGTCATCGGGCCACATGAAGCGCGGCATGAAACTGCACCATGTGCGCAGCGCCAAGCAGTTCAACCTGCACAATCCCCTTTTGTTTCTCGCCCAGGACCGCGAGACGGCGGAAGACGCCTGGGCCGGTGACATCATCGGCATCCCCAACCACGGCGCGCTTCGCATCGGCGACACCCTGACCGAAGGCGAAACCCTTAAATTCACCGGCATTCCCAGCTTCGCCCCGGAACTGCTGCGCAGCGTGCGCCCCACCGACCCCATGCGGGCCAAGCATCTGGGCCGATCCTTGCAGCAACTGGCCGAGGAAGGTGTGGCCCGGGTCTTCCGCCCGCGAACGGGCAGCGACTGGATCGTCGGCGTCATGGGCGCATTGCAGTTCGACGTCATCGCCGATCGCATCCGCACCGAATACGACATCCCGGTGCTGATGGAAGCCACCACCCTCTACACCGCCCGCTGGGTCGAAGCCGACGATCATCTTTATTTGAAGAAGTTCATCGACGCCAACGGATCGGCCATCGCCGACGACCACACCGCCGAGCCCGTCTTCATGGCCCGCAACGCCTGGCACCTGGAACGGGCGGGGAAAGACTGGCCGGACGTCCGGTTTTTGAAAACCAAGGAACAGACGCAGTAGGCCCGAATTCGGTGGGCTGGGCCCGGTTCGAAGAAAGTTCCGGGCTCTGCCCGGTCCCGCAAAGGGCCGGGAGGCCCTTTGATCCCGTTGATTTCAGACGACACCCAGTCGCTCCACACTCTGACGACCTACTCTCCGGCGTCCCACACTCTGGCGTCCCACACTCTGGCGTCCCACACTCTGGCGTCCCACACTCTGGCGTCCCACGTCCCAACTCCATGTCCCCCTTCACGCCATTAAGACTGCGGCGCACTCGCATCGGCAAATATATCAACGCGGATATATTCGGGGCGGTCGGGCTGAGAAGCGGGAAAGTGGATGGGCAGACGGGCAAGCCCGCCCAAAATGACGATTTTCCGGCCACTTGGTCTCTTCGATAATCCTCCCCTAAGTTATTGACAATACATACATATTTCGAACTTTTGAACCCGGGCTGCCTGGCGATTCATCGTCAAACATCGTCAATAATCGTCATTTCCCCGTTTTATCCTTTATTTTCAACACCCCGCCCCGCCCGAAAACGCCTTTAAATCTAAAAACGGAACTATATCCTATTTTCCGCAAAAAGTCAACCCCCAGCCTGCGTGGCGCTTGAACGCGGTTTTCAAAGAAAGATGAAAAAGACCGGGCTCACCCATACCCGTGAGGGACCTCAGGCCCTTTGAATCCGTTGGCTTAGCGGAAGAAAGAAAATTACCACGCAATCCTAGTTGGAGGAGTGTCAACTAAACTGTGATCTGTGGCGCATTTCTCTATTCCGCAATAATCTTCTTCAGCGGATTGAGTTGGGCGCTTTTGTACAAATTCGGATGTCTTCTTTGGAGTTGACCTACGATCACACCCGGGCAGACTCCAGCATACCCAGAAAATTCCAATACATTTTTTTTTGTGAAGCGCCCTTTCGGCCCAGGATATCTAGCGTAGAATTCTTCTAACACCTGCTTCGGAAGTAAAATATTCTGAGCAAATTCGTTTGCTTCTTTTTCTTCAATAGATGGCTCTCCTCCTTCTTCGTCGACAAATATTGGAGGGCCACTGGTAGCCATCTCGTCAGCAAATCTTTGTTTCTTTCCGTGGAGCAGGATATGTCCCGCTTCGTGAAAAAACGAAAACCAAAATTGGTCATCTCTTCTATAGCGCGTACTGACTTGAACGAGAGCTTTTTCCGGGGAAAGCCATCTGGCAGCGCCGCTCATCCTAGTCCCCTCGAGTTCTTTCACGATCACGACGGCCACACCGCATTTTGCGCATTCTGAGACAAGTTCATCCTCGAATTCGCTCCGACGAGATTTGAATGTGAGGGATTTTAGTCGATTGAGCGTTTCCCGAAAAAGCTTTGGGTTAAAAGAGGCGCAATCAATGCTTCGACCCTTTATTTCACCAAGTCTGAGCCAAGCCACCTTTGACTGAATTTTTGGCTCATGAGTATGTCCTTTGCGAAATGATGATGCGATTTGCAAATCACGGCAATAATTCTCCCACCCGTCAATGCTAGCAACACCGAAAAACTTCAGTAATTGTTTGGCAGCGTTAGCCCAAGTCTCTTTCTTTTCTACAACTCCGATACGAACCAATTCTCTATACGGAAAATCTTTCGCCCATGCCTCTGCATCTATCAGGTTTATTTCATCCTGTTTTTCAGCGAGCATCAGTCTGTAGTTTGCTTCCATCGCTGTCCAAGTAGAAGCCGGAATGCCCAAGACGCGCTCAAATTGGATGGCGGTTTCAGGCGTTACCGCAGCATCTCCCGATAAGATTTCGCTAATTGTTTTCGCCGGCCGACCGCACCTATCAGCAAAATCCCTCTTTTTCATCCCCAAGCCACGTAGAGTTTCCTCCAAGTAAGCACCTGGATGAAAAAAATAATCTGGCCGACTACTATTACCCGCCATGGTCACTGCTCCCTGTCTATTCGCTTTATCCGAATCGCCGTGACGTTACTCGGTTCAAGCTCCTGTCCGCGGTCATTCGCATTCTTGTTTATTGGTTCAAAGACAATCGTCACTCCTGGCCCCGCATCAACGACGCACTCAAAAACATTTCCATTCCGACAAATTCGGAGGTGCTCTGGAGGTCCGGTCTGAACTGCAGCCAGATTGTGGTGGGCGTAGAGGGAAGAAATTCGAAGCCCGATTCTCCCACCACATTCCACGCCGAAACGTTTTTCGAGCTCAGGCAACCGGAAACAGAGACACCTCAGCTTCGGGTCTTCAAAGAAAAATTCCAATGAGCGTCCTCGAAAAAGTTCCCTTAACCCAAGGGGTAAAGCGTTTCTCTTCATAAATCAAGTTAATAATTCTTCACCCTTGGGGTTAAGTAAATAGAGTTTACCCTTGACGGAGGTGGTTCTGCATGGAATGCTTAACCCCACGGCACTAGCGAAATACATGAAAAACGTATTTCGCAAAAGCCATTCTAAGAAGCGAAGGATCGAAAAATGAGAAAAGGACCTGAAACACATCATGTCGTTCCCAACTCCGACGGGGGCTGGGATGTGAAGCGCGGTGGCGGACAAAGGGCGAGCAGCCATCACGATACTAAACGCGATGCCGTGGAGCAGGCGCGTGAAGTCAGTCGCAATCAGAATACGGAACTGCGTATCCACAACAAGGACGGTCAAATCTCCGAAAACGATAGCCACGGCGGCGACCCATTTCCGCCCAAGGGCTGAAAGAGTCAGTTGTTTTCGAGAACCATCAACCCTGAAATTTGGAGAGATCCTATGAACGCCAAAGCAGACAAGAAAGACGACAATAAGGAATTCACGATCATCGTTAATGGCCGTGAAAAAGTAGTCACTTCGAGGGAGTTGTCCTTCGATCAAATCGTCGCGCTGGCTTTTGACCAGCCGCAGGGTGGCGAAAACATAGTCTATACCGTCACCTTCAGGAGAGGCCACGGCAACAAGCCGGAGGGTACCCTGATCGAAGGTGACTCCATGAAGATCAAGGAAGGAATGATTTTCAATGTCACAGCTACTGATAAATCGTAGCCCCGACCTGAAGAAGCTGCGGGACGAAGGATACGAAGTCGCCATAAAATCCGGCCACCTCGTCATCGACAACGTTCCATACGTGAACGCTAGCAAGCAGGTGCGGCGCGGAACGCTCGTGTCCAAGTTGGATTTGGCTGGCGAAGTGACAACGAGACCCAGTACACATGTCGCAATGTTCGCCGGAGAGCATCCCTGCGACAAGGAGGGACGTGTTCTCGGAAAAATTAAGCACAGCAGTTACCGAAATCATATTGGCGACGATCTTTTTGTGGATCACAGTTTTTCGAGCAAACCACAAGGCGGATATACGAACTATCACCACAAAATGACGACCTACGCCGCCATCATTTCCAGTCAAGCCCAGGCACTCGAACCAGACGCAACGGCGATGACTTTCGCGGTTGTCGAGTCGGATGAACCGGATTCGGTATTCCACTACATCGACACTGCGTCAAGCCGGGCTGGTATCAATAGGGTATCGAAGAAGCTCGAAGGCCTAAAAATCGGCTTCGCTGGTCTCGGTGGATCGGGCTCTTATGCTCTGGATATAGTTGTTAAGACCCCTGTCGCGGAAATCCACCTCTTCGACGGCGATGACTTCCTTCAACATAATGCGTTCCGATCGCCCGGCGCACCGTCGGTTGATGAGTTGAGAAAAAAGCCGAAGAAAGTCGATTTCCTGCGAGACCGCTACTCGCATATGCGGAAGAACATATTTGCAACCGCTTACCACATTGATGAATCGAATGCGGCGTGTTTGGAGGGGATGGACTTCGTATTCATTTGCGTAGACGCGGGAGATGTGAAACGCCCGATCATCGAGAAACTCGAAGAGCTTGGCATTCCGTTTGTGGATGTGGGAATGGGGATCGAACTTGTCGGTGACACGCTGTTGGGTATGCTACGGGTAACAACCAGCACTGCCGATATGCGCGATCACGTCCGAGACAAAAAACGGATCAGTTTTTCAGGCGGTCACGACGACGAGTATAAACAGAATATTCAAATCGCCGATTTGAATGCGCTTAATGCCGCTTTAGCAGTTATTAAATGGAAGAAACTATTCGGCGTTTATCTAGATTTGGATAGAGAACATTTCAGCATCTATGTCCTAGACGGAAACAAGATATTGAATGAGGACAACTCGTGACCCAAAACGAAATCCTAGCGTTCGAGTTCGTTGAATTCATCCCGGAAAATATGGAGGAATGCACTCTATATATTTCCGCGAACTACGCTACGGCAGCGCACAAGTGCTGCTGCGGGTGTGGCAAAGAGGTCGTAACGCCGTTTAGTCCCACCGATTGGAAGCTGACCTTCGACGGAGTATCGGTCTCGCTTTCCCCATCAATCGGTAACTGGAATTTTGAGTGCAAGTCCCATTATTGGATCGTCAAGAACACCGTGAAATGGGCCGACAAATGGTCGGAGGACCGAATTGACGCCGGAAGAACTCATGACCGTCTGGCTAAGAACAGATATTACGCGTCTGACCGAAGCATAGGTTCGGGCACGGTCGCTGGCGGCAAATCCCGTCGTGGTTGGTGGTCCTGGCTGTCGAGGTTTTGGCCGCGTTAGATCGCTGTGAAGGAGCGCCATATTCGTACTGTTGACTCCGTGATTGTATTTAATCAAACTTTATCTCGTGAAAATTTGGAGAGAAACATGGCAACAACGCATACGTGGCATGGCGTTTCAGGCAAGGGCTATCAATACACGGTCTACAACATCAATACCTCTTGGAATGATGTTCCGGGAAATTACATTTATGCGGGACAAACTTCGACTGGCTGGAAGGCCGCATACATTGGCCAAACCAAGAGCTTTAAGGATCGCCTTCCCGACCACAATGAGGAGGCGTGCGCCAAGCGCAATGGGGCGACCCATATTCATGCCCATGTGAATAACGGGGGTGAGGCGGCTAGGAAAGCTGAAGAAGCTGACCTAATCAAGAAACATCAGCCTCCCTGCAACCAACAAGGTCGCTAACCAACCTCTTCTACGCAGGTGGTAGCATAACCGGGATCAAATGGGCCGCGCCCCTTTGCGGGTCTGGGCGGAGCCCGGCCTTTCCTTAAATCCCGCGTTCAAGCGCCACGCAGGCTGCGCTCCTGTTTGTCGCTAGTCGTCGCGCGGGCGCGCTCCTCCGGACCCGTCATCGAGCCTCGGGGTGTGGGTCCGTTTTTGTGTTATTGGGCGCGTTTACGCGCCGCGCTTCGCTACGATCCGGGTTCGTAGACTTCCGCGGTGGCGGTTTGGGGCGGGCCCTTGAACAGCCCGGCTGCGACTTCGCTCAGGCGTGGCGTTGACGCGGCGACGTAGGCTTCAAGGTTTTTGCGGGTATCCCAGATGCTCATTGAGCCGCATTCGCCGCTCTCGCGGTCGCCGTAGAAGGTGACGGACTTAAATCCCGGTGCTCCGCGCATGGCCTCTTGCGAGCCGTCGGCCAATCGTTCGACTGCGTCCCATTGGGCGGGGTCGATGGTGAATTGGAAAATCCGTGCATACATGATTTTCTCCCCCAAGCTTGTCACGTCTGTCCCTGGAGGGCGCTGCTCCGGGTCCCTCCCGGGACCGGCGCGAGTATACTCCAAATGACTTTCCACCGCGACTGATTCGAGAGGTTGGGCGGCGCGGCATGGGGCCGCGTGTTTTTTTATTGCGTTCAAGCGCCACTGGGGCTGCGCTCCCGCTTGGTCGCTAGTCGTCGCGCTCCCGCGCTCCTCCGGGCTCGTGATCGGGGGGCGGGATGTGGGGCTTTTTGTTTAATTGCGTTCAAGCGCCACGCGGGCTGCGCTCCCGCTTGGTCGCATAGTCGCTTCGCTCCGGGCTTGTTGTCGAAGGCCTCGCTGGTTGCCGGTTTTTGATTTCGTTCAAGCGCCACTAGGGCTGCGCTCCTGCTTGGTCGCTAGTCGTCGCGCGGGCGCGCTCCTCCGGGCTTGTTGTCGGGGTTCGGGTTTTGGGGCGGGGGACGCCCGCGTATACTAGGCTACGTCCGTCTCCAACGGCAGCGCCACCGTAAAGCAGGTTCCGGTACCGAGTTCGCTTTCCACGAAGATTTCTCCGTCGTGGGCTTCCACGATTTTTTTGACGATGGCGAGGCCGAGGCCGGTGCTTTTCTCGCCGCCGGTCGGTTGCACGCTGAGGCGTTCGAAGGTGCCGAACAACCGGTCGCGTTCTTCGGCGGGAATGCCGGGCCCCTGGTCCTGAATGGCGATCCAGGCAAAGCCGTCGGTGGCCTTGGCGGTGACGTGGATGGTGGTTTCCTCGGGCGAGAACTTGATGGCGTTGCCGAGCAGATTGTCCAGCACCTGGGCGACACGCTCGCGGTCAAACGCAAACTGCGGAACCTCGGCGATTTCCGTCGTAATTTCGATGTTTTTGGTTTCGGCGTTCAGCGCGATGAGATCGACCCTCTCGGCAATCACGTCCGCAACGTCACACATTTCGGGCCGCAGGGTGAAATTCCCGCTTTCGATGGCGCTGATATCGAGCAGATCGTTGAGCAGGTTGAGCATCTGGCCGCTGACCCGGTTAATGGTCTCGATGAACTCTTTTTTCTTTTCGTCGGCCAAATCCAGCTTGATGATCATCTGGCTCATGCCGCCGATGACATTGATGGGGTTGCGCAAATCATGGGCGGCGATGCCCAGAAATTTATTCTTCAATTCGTTCAGTTCACGCAGTTCGGCTTCCGATTCCTGAAGCCGGCGTTCCGAAACCATTTTTTCTTCGGTCAGCGCCGCCAGCTTTCGCAAAAGCAGGAAAAAGCCAAGGCCGCACAGGATGATGACGGGTATCAGCCCAACCCCGAGATTAACCGCCCGCCGGCCTTCCGCAACGATCCCCGAAATGCGCTCGGTTTGCGAACGTTGCGACTGTTGCCACACCGCTTCCAGGCCGTCCAAAGCGGCGAAAGCCAAAGCGTCATCCACATTGACCGTTTCGTCCGCTACGGTTGGCGTGCTGCCCATCCGCACGTGCTCTATGGCGTTGGCGATCTGGCTGTCATAGTCGTCGACCACGGCCGTGATCTGGGCCAGGGCCGATGTTTCCCAGTCCGCGTTGGGCAGAGCACGGTACCCCGCGATGGCGGCCCGCAGGTCGGCCATGTTTTGTTTTGCCCGCTGCACATACTTGTCGTCCTGACGCAGGACGTAATTTTTGAAATTGTGAATGAACCCGCCGTAACCAAAGGCCCGCCGAATACGGCTAAGCTGAACCTCTTTTTTTTGAGCAATGTCCTGGTACTCGGTCCAGTCATGGGAAACTTCCAGAAACAGGCCGGAAACGCGAACGCCGATTGCCGCGCCACCGGCGATGACGACGATAATCAAAAGAGCCGCGACAACGGCCAGTACTCTGAAATTCCTGATTTCCCGGGAAGAGGCCAATTGATTGTTCCTTTGTTTCCCTCAAGGGGTGCACTGTTCTTCAAGCGCGGCGCGGTAGGCTTTCAGGATTTGCAGGGTGACGGGGCCGGCCTGGCCGTCGCCGATTATCGTGTCGTCGATCTTGACCACCGGTTTGACCAGGAACGGGCTGTTGGTCAGGTAGGCTTCGGCGGCCTGCTTGGCTTCCTCGACGCTGAATTTGCGTTCTTCCAGCGAAATGCCCTGACCATCCAGAACGCCGCGAAGCTTGCGCCGTGTGACGCCGCTGAGAATCGCGCGGTCCAGATGCCGGGTGACGACATTGCCGTCCTTGGTGATGATCCACGCGTTACACGCCGGGCCTTCGGTGACAAAACCGTCCTCGTCAAACATCCAGGCTTCCGCCGCGCCCGCACGCACCGCTTTTTCGCGGGCCAGAATGTTGGGCAAAATGGCCAGCGACTTGATGTCGCAACGCTTCCAACGTTCGTCGGGCAGGGTCAGAACGCCCACACCCTTGGTCGCCTCTTCCCACGAAGCGAACGGCATATGGCGTGCGGTAATAACCGAAGTCGGCTTGGTGTCCTTGGGCGGGAACGGGTGATCGCGCGGCGCGACCCCGCGCGTGAACTGCATATACACGAACCCTTCGACCAGTTCGTTGCGGGCAATCATTTCACGCAACGCCGCTTTCAATTCGTCGCGCGACAGCGGGGCGGTGATTTGCATTTCACCCAGAGAGTAATCGATGCGATCAAGATGGGCTTCTTCGTTGATCAGGCATCCCTTGTGAACGAGGATGAAATCATAAATCCCGTCGGCGAAGGTGAAGCCGCGATCATCAACGTGCACGAAGGCCTCTTCGTGCGGTACGAATTGACCGTTCAGGTAAGTGATCCGCCGGGGCATCGCGTTTCCTCTTTATGTTTTTTGCTTAACGGGGATTGGCGTTGGCCGCGGTCAGCGCCGGAATAAGCGGCAATTCCCCGCGCCCCGCACTTTCAACCAATCCGAAGCCGATCTGGGCCGCGTCGTCGTTGCCGAACTGTTTGGTTAACATGGCCGCACCGATGCCGCAGGTGGCGATGGCAATGGCCTTGGCATCCAGCCCTTCCTCCAACATCTTGACGATCAGCAGCTGGATTTCGGTGGAGGCTTTGGTTCCGTCCTGGGTATTCGTGCTGTCAGACATATCCGCAAAACCTCCACTAAATCCGCCGCGCCTAAATCCGTCAGTCGGCAAAGGGATCATGGACCAGAATGGTGTCCATGCGTTCGGGGCTGGTTGAAAGCAGCGACACCGGCGCGTCGATCAATTCCTCGATGCGGCGCACGTACTTGACCGCCGTGGCCGGAAGTTCGGCCCACGAGCGTGCTCCGAAGGTGCTTTCGCTCCAGCCTTCCATGCTTTCATATATGGGTTCGACCTTGGCCTGTTTCGTCGAGGACGCCGGAAAATAATTGAGCGTTTCGCCGTCGATGCGATAACCGATGCAAACCTTCAGTTCCTTGACGCCGTCCAGCACGTCCAGCTTGGTCAGCGCGACTCCGTTCAGGCCGTTGACCTTGGCCGACTGGCGCACCAGAACGGCGTCGAACCAGCCGCAACGGCGCGGACGCCCCGTAACGGTACCGAATTCGCGGCCCCGTTCGCCGAGCCCACGCCCGACATCATCGAACAATTCGGTCGGGAACGGACCCGATCCGACCCGGGTGGTGTAAGCCTTGGCGATGCCCAGAACATAGTCGATCGCGCCCGGTCCCTGACCCGAACCAACCGCAGCCTGCCCGGCCACCGTGTTCGACGAGGTGACAAACGGATAGGTGCCGTGGTCGATATCCAGCAACATGCCTTGCGCGCCTTCATAAAGGATGCGCTTGCCCGAGCGCCGCACGTCGTCCAGCGTGCGCCAGACGGCGCCGACATAGGGGAGAATTTTGGGAGCGACTTCAGCGATTTCGGCAACCACCTCATCGCGGTCCAGTTCGGGCATGCCGAAGCCGCGCAAAAGCGCGTTGTGGTGCAGCAAAAGTTTCTCGACCCGTTCGGGCAGAACGTCGATTTCGGCCAAGTCCCCGGCCCGAATGGCGCGCCGGCCAACCTTGTCCTCATAGGCCGGGCCGATGCCGCGGCCCGTGGTGCCGATTTTCGCGCTGCCCAAGGCTTTCTCGCGGGCCAAATCCAGGTTCTGATGGACCGGCAAGATCAGGGTCGTGTTTTCGGCGATCTGAAGGCGATCGGGAGAAATCTCGACACCCAGATCGGCGAGCTTATCCATTTCGGCCAAAAGCGCCCACGGGTCCAAAACGACGCCATTGCCGATGACCGACAATTTCCCTTTGCGCACGATGCCCGACGGCAGCGCGCTGCACTTGTAGGTTACGCCGTCGATGACCAGCGTATGGCCGGCATTATGGCCGCCCTGAAAACGAACGACGACCTCGGCCCTCTCGGAAAGCCAGTCGACAATCTTACCCTTGCCTTCGTCGCCCCACTGGGCGCCCACAACGACTACGTTGGCCATGGCTTCAAACGACTCCGCTGCTGATTAGAAATTGGGAAACACACACACTTGCCCAGACGCCCCCGTTCAAAGAAGCGCTCGGCGTTTTCCCCAACCGTTTACCCGGATTCCCCGGCCACGGCAAACGGAAACGCGCCTGCGTTTGTATCAGCGAAGTGAAAAAGGTTTCTGCTTGACGGTTTGACCGACCGCCTCGGCAACAACCGGAACCATGGAAAGGGTCAGCGTAAGGCCGTCCGACTGCTCCAGATTGGCGACGGCCCAAGCCTGCCACAAACGCCGACCGGTCCCCTTGTCATCGATGGTGGCGTCCATGCGGTACTGGGTGGGGGTCACGATCGATGTGTCCCCGGTTCCCCTTCCGGCGTTAAACAAGCCGCCCGCCGCGCTGTCGAAAACGTTGACCCGCGCGCGCAAATCCTCGCCGCCGCTGCGGCCGCCGCTGCCCGAAAGTTCCACCACATGGCGCTGGTCGCGGTCGGTATAGGCACCGACCACGTCACTGGTTTCAAACGACAAGACGTACTGCGCGTCGTCGCCAACCGCGTAACCCTGCGCCGCAAGTTCGCGCTCGAACTCTTCCTGAAGGACAAGATTGTTGCTGGAATTGTCCATCGGACGAACCTTTACCGCCGCTCCCGCCGGTATGGGCTTATAGGCCACCGAGTTGAAAAGGCCTTCCCCCAAGCCCTGGGCCGAGGCCAAGGTCGCAGCATGGGTCGCGACGAATCCAAGAAGTCCAAAAAGCAACAGCAGACGTCTCATTGGATTTCTCCGTGGCAAAGTGCGAACAGCCCCGGCGGAACGCACCAAATTCATCCGTAGTTAGAAGGATGGGTGTTCGGCGCGCCTCTGTCAACAAAGCCTGCCGTCCAACCGGAAGATTCGCGCCACTATTTGGCGCCTTTTCCCCCTTTTCGCCGGTGCGGAGACGGCCCTTTCATGGGCGGATGGGGCCGAGCTGGGAATTTGGCCAAAATTTCGATCTGTTCGCCTGCGCGCAAAACCCCCAGCGGAAGCCATGTGCCATGAGGTTGGCGACGGATAACGGCGGCCAGTTCCGCCGGTTTCGCAACGGCCAGCCCCGCTGCATGGGTCACCACGTCGCCCTTTTTGAGCCCCGCGCTGGCGGCAACGCTGCCATCAACGACCCCATCGATGCTAACGCCGCCGGGCGTTTCGGAAATCAGAACGCCGAGACGCGGCCCCTTGGGTTTGACCGGATCGCTTTCTTCCACGGCAACCCCGAAAACGGCGTCGGCTACCCTTAACCCACCTTCGGTCACCATTTCGGCGCAATCGCGATCATCGGTCCAGGTTACGGCAACGCCAGCGTCGTCAATTCCCAAATCGGAAAGCTGGTGGGGAACGCCGTAACCGTATTCCAGATGTCCCCGTCCGATGATCCCGACAACGGGGCCGTCCGCGTTTTCCTTGCGCGCCGCCGCGAGCCCTTCGGCCATGGCCCGGTCCCAGGTCAGTTGCGCCTGAACGAATTTGGCGAACGCCGGGTCCTCGGCACTTGGCGGCGCATCGTCTTTCTTTTTGTGTTGGGCATAGACGCGCCCCAGAGAAGCGACATAGGCCGCATTCGGCGGGGCCGGATCGCCCACCCCTTCACGCGCGTCCGCAGGCACTGCGTCCCAGCCGTCCCGCCCGACCCGTGAAACCAGACTTCGTTCCACATTCAGCGCAATCATGGGAATACGGTTCATGCGGGCAAAATCGAACAGCGGCATGTACAGGGTGGCGTCGAATCCCCATACATCGCCCCAACCGACTTCGGCTAGAAACCGCCGTTCGCTCAATTCACCAGCGACCCAGCGTTCCAGCACCGGCTGAACCCGACGCGGAAAGGCTTCGAAGCCGAGGGTCAGGTTGGGTGCGCGGCTGTGTACCGCGGCCAGCACCTGCATCTGCCAGCGATGATCCGCAAGACTGGTATGGGTCTCGCCCAATAGAACGACCGGACGCGCAGCCAGACTGTCGATCCAGTTGCGCGCATCCAGAACCTCGCCGGTGGCCGGTGCGATCCACTTGCCGGTTTTCATACACGCCTCCGCTGAAACGCTTTTGCCCGCGTCCGGAACCGCCGAGGTACAGGCGCACAGAAGTCCAAGGAGGGAAATCGCGATTGTTCTCATGACATAGAAAATATGGTCTCGCCGGGCATATCGCAAAGCTAAACCACGCCGCCTGCCTTCGGGACGTGGAAGCGGTTGGTTCGAATCCAATCGCCCCGACCACCTTCAACTCGGCAAAAATGTTGGGTTTTTCTTGTCGATTGACCACCCGACATAGCAGAACAACCTGTAACCCGGGGCACTAACCGGGACACCAAACCGCTTCGATCATATCGCCAGCCGGAGATTCAGCAATTGCTGTCCGTCTAGCGTAGAAAGCGGACAAAGCCTAGCAGGGGCTGGCTCTTCTTCTTATAGCCAAAAGCGGGCCAAAGCCTTTCTGAAGACAAATGCGCGTTCGTCGCCGACGATTTCACGAGAGAAGCTGGCGAAGATATGAGATCGAAGGTATCCACCTTTGTCACCGGCTAAGATCTCCCGGCTTCGGTCCACACGATAAAATCTTTGACTAAAGTGTAACGTTTCTGTCGACCCAGTCGTCTTACTCCTGACAGCGGCGATTTACGCCGGTGGACGCAAGGACGGGAGATCGAGATGACTTTAAGGTTGAAGGAACGTGGGATGGTTGCGATTGGGGCCTCTGTCTCTTCGGGCTGCAAGCCCTGCACCGACTATCACGTAAAGGCGGCGCGCACGGTCGCGCTGACCAATGATGAACTCCGCCAGACCATCGACGACGCCATGAGTGTCCGCCAAAACGCCTTGAACGTCATGAAAGCGCATGGCCTCTCTCACCTCGGAGAAACCGACGAGGCCGACGGCGGCAGGAACGACGAGCCGACCACGCGGATCAGGGAATTGGTGTCGATCGCAGCCGCCTTCGCGGTTAACTGCACAACCAATCTGGACAAGCATCTTGGCTCCGCCGAGGCCCTCGGCATCAGCGACAAGGACATCCGGGATGTCATCAAGCTGGCGGCGTTCATCAAGGACGAGGCGGCCTCGCGCGTCGAAAATATGGTCGCCCCGGAAGGTATCGGCGAACAGGGTGCCTATGGAGCACCTTTACCGAAAGCCGGGGCCATGGGCAGCTGTGGTTGCGCCATCGGTTGATGGGCCAACGAGTTAGTTCCGAGTTTCGCGGAGGAAGCGATGAACAAAATAGTATCGAACTTCACGCTCGATGTAGAAGCCACCAAAGGCAAATGCCCGATCGGGGAAATCGTAGGAAAACAAAACCTGGCGGCGGGCGCAGTACCAGTCTTCTCATGCGAGGGTGCCTGTATCAGGGGCGAAATCGCCCGCCTTGCCGCCAATTTGGTGGCCAAAGAAGATGGTTACCGGCGTGGCTGCCATGGGGAGTTGTTCACGGTCCCCCATTCGGCGATGGCCGAGTGGACCTTAAAAGCCGGTAAGGCCATCGTCATCGACGGCTGCTTTCTGCGCTGCCATGGCAGAATCATTGGCAACCTGCTCGACAAGGACAAGCTGGTCGAGTTCGACGCCTTGAAACACTATCAGAGATACTCTGATCTCTTCGACATCGACGCCGTGCCGGAAACCGAACGAAAACAGGTTGCCAACGATGTTGCGGATTGGGTGATTGCCGGTCTCAAGGAAATGGAACCCGAAATGGCGAACGCCGCAACCGGGCGAACGTGACGAGATAGGCGTGCATGTCCAAGGAATCGTAGAAAATCGCGGAGGTGGAACAAATGCCGTTACATTTCAATGACCTCGATGTGACTTCCGAAGCTGCGGGATTACGCTCTGTGCTGATCGTGCCCTGCAATATGTGCCCCGCTGTGACGGTAGCGGTGAGAGAAGAGCAACCTTTTATCCGACTATTCAGGAATTTCTTGAAATCGGCACCGTTCGAACAATACCTCGCGGACCTTCGATCCCGACTGAACGAAAAGGGCATTAGCACCGACGTGTTCAGAAGCCCCGTTCCTCACCAATGGTTTATGTGCATGTGGACGGCGGGCCGAAGCCGGAAACTTCGCGAAAGAGCGAAACAACATGACGGCGTTATTGTATTGGGTTGCACGTCAGCAACCCAAACCGTACGCGATACCGTTGAATCGCCCGATTGCCGAATTATCGAAGGCATGGAGGCGACCGGCATCATGAACGCGAAACTGAAGATTGCGCCGCCGGGCAACGTTTGTTTTGAGGACTGCAAGGTCGTTCCCAATTCCTGCCAAAAGGCAGCGTAAGAGGCGTGGGCAAAGTAGCTGGAGTTCACTCGGACAATGACCACCGCTATATTCACTTCGTCAATGTTCCCCCCTATGATACCTCCTGGTTCGCATGTTTGTTCAGGCGCGGGCCGGGAGGCACTCATGCCCGAGACCATGATCGAGAAACTGCCGCAACACCGTCAGATTGTTAGGGGCTTCGTCATGAAGTTGGTCGGCGATGCGGCCTTGGCTGATGATCTGACCCAGGAATCTTTTGTGCGCGCTACGCGAACCGAGAAATCACATCGAGGTGACGCGAGCGAGCGGGCTTGGCTTAGCGCGATCGCCCTCAATCTCGTTCGCGATCATTTCCGCGCGACCAAGCGACGCCCGCAAACAATATCGGATGATGGATTTTTGGATGGCATCGAGAGCAGCGATGATGACGGCGAAACGCAAGTGATCCGGAAAGAGATGACGGATTGTATTGCGGAACACCTGTTGCTGTTGCCCCATCCCCAATACGACGTCGTCGCGCTCCACGATATGGCCGACTTACCCCATAAGGAGATCGCTTCGCAACTGGGCATCTCGGAGGCGAATTCCCGAGTGCTCCTGCATCGGGGGCGGGCGGCGCTCCGGAAGATATTGGAAAGGAACTGCGTTCTGTCGCTCGGCTGCGACGACGTGCCGTGCGAACGCCGGTAACTCAAAAGTCCGCCTTGGGTCAGGTGCCGTCCTAAACCCAGTCGGTAAATATCCCGTGCTTTGCCTATGACAGTGGACGAAATCTGGTGCATAAACAGGGGTATGACTGGAAGAGGTGCAGTTGCCGCCGGACACCCGGAAACGGCCGGGGCCGCGGCGGATGTTTTACGGGACGGGGGAAACGCCTTCGACGCGGCCCTGGCGGCAATGTGCGTCGCCTGCGTAACCGAACCGGTGCTGGCATCTCTTGGCGGCGGCGGTTTCCTTACGGCACATCCGGCAGGCGGGAGCCCGGTCGTTTACGATTTTTTCCCCCAGACACCCATCAATTCGCGACCCGAAGCGGACATCGATTTTTTTCCGATCACAGCCGATTTCGGCCCGGCCCAGCAGGAATTCCACATCGGGATGGGGTCCATGGCAACCCCCGGAATGGTGCGCGGATTGACCCGAATTCAAAAAGACCTGGGGTCGATGCCGTTATCGCGAATTGTCGAGTCGGTCGTGAACCTTGCGCGGAACGGCGTCGAGGTAAACCGACTTCAGGCTTACGTATTAGGCGTCGTCGAGGTCATCTGCACCCACAACGAGGACTGTTTGCGCGCTTACGGCAGCAGCCGCGTTCCTGGAAAGACGGCGCAGGCGGGCGAAGTCCTGACGTTTCCCGAAATGGCCGACACCTTCGAGGCCCTGGCCCGCGAAGGCGAAGACCTGTTCTACCGGGGTGACATCGCAGCCACCCTTGTCGCCGACAGCCAGACCCGTGGCGGCTTGCTGGAAGCGGCAGACCTGGACGCCTATCAGGTCGAACTGCGCCACCCGCTGAAAAGCGCCTTCGCCGGGGCAACGATCTATACCAACCCGCCACCTTCGGTGGGCGGGATGCTCATCGCGTTCGGGTCGGAGCTATTGAAAAACGGCGTTCTCGAAGGATTGGAATTCGGATCGGCGGCGTACCTTGAACGCCTTGCGCGGGTGATGACCAACACACAGAAGGCCCGCATCGAAAGCAAGCTCCACGAAATGGCTCCGGAAAACGCGGCCCGCGACTTTTTGCGCCCCGAACTGGTCGACGCCTATCGCGGGGGTGTTTTGGGGCACCCTGCGGCCACCCGGGGAACCACCCATATCAGCGTCATCGACGCGGCGGGGAACGCCGCCGGGGTCACCGTGACCAACGGCGAAGGAGCCGCTTACATCATTCCGGGAACCGGCATAATGATGAACAACATGCTGGGCGAGGAAGACATTAATCCCCAAGGCTTTCATCGCTGGCCGCGCGATGTGCGGCTCTCCTCCATGATGGCGCCAAGCATCGTTCAACACGATAACGGCTGGACACAAGTGATGGGGTCGGGCGGATCGAACCGGATACGCACGGCAATGCTTCAGGTGCTGGTCAATCAGTTGGCGTTTGGTATGAACCCAGCCCAAGCCGTAAACGCGCCGCGCATCCATGTCGAAGGCGATCTGGTCAGCGTTGAAGCGGGTTTCGAATCCGCCGCCGTCGACACCCTTGAGCGTGTGTGTCCGCGTGTTGAACGCTGGGACGAGATCAATTTCTTCTTTGGTGGCGCCCATTGCGTGCGGTTTGATCCGCGCGATCGCACATTTGACGGGGTGGGCGACCCACGCCGTGGCGGGGTGTTTGTCAAAGAATAGGGTGTATGGGTTTTTTGGGGACGTTGCGGATATCGTAGTTCAGAAAGGATATGCCCATCTGAACGCCAACAAGAACCGGCAGCGCGGCCAAAATGACCGTTCCGGCGGTGGCCGGAATACCGCTTGTGACACTTTCGCGCCATTTGATTGCGCCGAATACGATCCCGAACAAAAACAGCACCTTGCCCGCAACCAGCTGCAGGGAAACCACCGAGAAATCTCGCACGAAGTATGAGACGAAAATACGCTTGATGGCGTTTACAAAATTCTTGCCCGCAAATTCAAAGATGGCACGGCCGATGCGAATGCCGCTTTGTTCGTCGGCGTAGCGCGCCGCCATGGGCAGATCGGCAACAACCGCCCGCATGATGTTTAGCCTGAACAGCATGTCCGTTTCGAAGAAATAGCCCTTGCTGATTTTCTCGGTCGGAAGACGCGCGGCCACCTTGGCGTGAATGGCTGTAAAACCGTTGGTGGGATCGAAAATGTCCCAATAACCCGTGGACACCTTGGACAGGAACGACAGACCCAGATTGCCGATAACGCGCACCGCAGGCATTTGTTTGGGGCCGTCCGGGTGCAGGAATCTGTTGCCCTTGACGTAATCGGCCTTTCCTTCGGTGATCGGTGCGATCAGGCGGGGAATCAGTGCCGGGTCCATTTGGCCGTCGCCGTCCACCTTGACGATGATGTCGGCGCCGAGATTCAGGGCGCGGGCGTATCCGCTTAGGGTCGCGCCGCCGACGCCAGTGTTGGTCTTGTGCGTAAGAACTTCAACGCGGGAATCGTCGCAGTTCGCCCGAACCGTTTTTCCCGTGCGCTCGGGACAGGCATCATCAACGACGATTATGTGACGGACTTCGTCGCCGACGCCAGCGATCACGCCAAGCACGCGTGTCGATTCCCGGTAGCAGGGGATGACCACGGCGACACAGGGGGCCGTACTGGGGG
>Ga0233431_1001472_pt1 | contig 40641 bp, 32 predicted proteins | sample SI_118_April2016_FD_179867 | JGI IMG/M metagenome (GOLD analysis project Ga0233431, IMG submission 179867) | Seawater microbial communities from Saanich Inlet, British Columbia, Canada - SI_118_April2016_200_MG | ecosystem: Environmental > Aquatic > Marine > Inlet | place: Canada: British... | reverse complement strand
CCATCACTCTTCTCAGTCTTCTCAACCACGCGGGGGGGCGCCGCTGCTTCCGATGTCTCTTTACCTTTCGTTTCTGGGGGTACCGACATGGCACGTAAGAGACCATCCCTCTTCTCAGTCTTCTCAACCACGCGGGGGGGCGCCGCTGCTTCCGATGTCTCTTTACCTTTCGTTTCTGGGGGTACCGACATGGCACGTAAGAGACCATCCCTCTTCTCGGTCTTCTCAAGGCCACCGGGGGTCGCCGCTACTTTCTCGACTTCAGATTCTCCCTGCTTACGCTCCAGCCCTGATCCTGCCGGATTTGCCTGATTAGGACCTGACGGTGCTTTTTTTATCATTTTCAATTTAGCCAGCGTTCCTATACCAGATCCCGACAATTCCTCCCTTTCAACGATACGCTCGTTTCCTGATCCCGCGCCTGTTTTACCATCTAGAACCAGAAAAGGGCCGGAAGTCTTTCCCGCCTTGGCCAATCCCTCATTCGCGTCTTCCTTGATGTCCTCAGATTCAGTCTCCTCACTCGCATCCTTTTTCATGTCCTCCGATTCAGCCTCTCCATTTTCACCCTTCTTTCGCTCAACCCTTGATTCGTCGACGGGTCCCGGATGAGACTGCTGCTCATTTTCCACTTCCGCCAGGGTGGAAGAAAAATCTTTTTCCCGGCCCTGTTCTTGGCCCTCTTCAATCACCCCTTTGCCCAATTCTTTGCTCCGGGCCGGCTTCCCGGAAGGGATTGTATTTTGATGATCTACCATTAAAAGATTTGCTAGCATGGTTCAATTCCTATTGCTATTACCATTGACATTAGACCGCTGGTGAGACCTTATTGCAACCTGTATGCCAAATCGATTATCAAAAAAAAGCGTCGAACAGAGTTTATCCTATTCAACGCAATTTGTGAACATAATCGTCTGAAATTAAAGAAATAATTAAACTTTGCGTTCGTTCCCTTTTTCCTCAGTGAACAGCATTCATCAACCGAAGCAGCAGACAAAACGGAAGACTGGATAGCAATCGATCGGCAATAGTTTCCCTTTACAGGGGAAATTTTTCCCTGAGGGTGTTTCCCGCAGGTTTTCCCCTCCGCCGACCGCAGCAACCGGGCTTGACATAAAGGGCCTGCGTTTCTATAGTCCTGTTTATTATCTTGCTCACAATCAGGTATTTCTGAAGCGGAATGTAAAAGAGTACGATTATGCTCTTTTGAGCAGGCAGTCGAAAACCGGAGAGGGACCGATGAAACCACCACAGTTTGATCCGCGCAAAAAGGTGATACATGACTCCATAAAAGCAACTCACAAAAAATGCATCACGCACGAGCTGGACAATTCCGGAGAAGCGTTAAGACACGGACATTTAGACCATCTCAAGGATATCGCCCATGGACTGGACGGCGTCGTTATCGGAGCGGGGCCATCTTTAGAAAATGGATTTGACACGCTTAAAGAGTGTAACGGCCGCGCCCTCCTGTGCGCTGCCCTTCAAGCCCTTCCCACATTGTATGCGGGTGGCGTCAAACCTGATCTTGTCATGCTGATAGATCAGGAGGAGGCCCATCATCATATTTTTGAGAAAATACCTCCCGAATGGCTCACGAATATCACAATGATCTATCTCGTCTGCGCCCATAAAGGGGTCATAGATCGATATCCCGGCACAAAAATACCGTGCTGGACAGATGGCGGTGTGGCAGCCGCTCTTTTCCCTGAGGCATTTGCCATCAATCCGGAGGGGAACGTCGCTGTTGCGTTAACCAAGATACTTCATTTTTTCGGCTTGAACCGCATTTTCTTTGCGGGTCAGGATTTTGGCTGGACCGATGACAAGTCACACGCCTCCGGACATCATGCGGCGGACGCAAATATCCATCACGAGACATTCAACATCAAATTCGGAGAAGAAGAAATCTCCGGAAAGACGACAACTCAGTTAGTCGCGGCCTGGCAATCCCTGAGAGGATATATCAGTCGGAACAAAATGCCGGCATTTAACCTCTATGGGGGTGGGCTCCCCATACTCGAAGCGGAAACGGTGGACCATGAATCGATGTTGACCTTGCTTCCCGATGCGGCAAATGAAAAAATCTCAAGTTTCTTAGACCTGGTAGCCACCAGCAAACCCGTGGAGAACTTCAGATACACCCCCCGGAGAAAGGAACTGCTGCGTGACCTGCGAAAAGACATACAACGGATGGAGAAATATGGACTCTCTCTGCAAAATAACCAGACCAGAATTTCAAATCAGATGCTGAAACTCCGGGGTAATTTCCGTATGGCAGCCAGCAAAAACACTTACTTGGTGGACTTAATGCTGGAAATGGAAGGGATGATTAAAAATACAAATTATGAACGCGACGACATCAGAAAAGCAGATGGAATCGTCAAGGAAGCTGGAAAACGGCTTGAATATTTTGACAAAGTCGCATCCGGTCTGGGAAAGCAGTAGGACGTGACCACCTGCCCCGGAAACAGAAAGGGCGGCTCGAATTTCGGCCGCCCCTGCTCAAAGAACCAAAACAAACGTTCCTAAAAAGTGCTCATCAATTTGCCAACCATTCCAATTGAAATCGCGCCATAGAGATTTTTTCATAGGGATATCTCTCACCATTCTCATAAAGGACAAAAATGGTCCCATCCGCTGAAACCGCCATAGAAGAATAAGCCGCAGGCCCCTCATGGATGACTTTTGACACAGGCCAGGTTCGGCCACCGTCGCGACTCAAATGAACCGTGAGTTTTTTTCTTTCATCACTGGCCGGGTTGCTAAAGAGGATCAGGTCTTTGCCCCCTGAGAGTCTCTTCGGGAAACCAGCCATTCCCGCGTTACATCCGCCACCTGTGGGTTCAATCAGCGTATGGTCCACCGAAAAATCTTCAAAGGTCTCCCCCCCATCATAACTCCTGGCAACACGGCGCTTTCCGTCTAAGAAATAGGCCCGGGAATTGTAATAAATCGTCCCATCTGACAGCTCCGCGAGACACCCTTCGCCGGTTCCCACCTGCACCGGCCCACCGGTTTGCCAGGTTTTGCCGTGATCATCACTGTAAAGGGTGCAGTTGTAATGATGATTCTGAAGGGTATGGAGTTCTTCACCCGGTTTATGTTGAAATCGGGCGGGCGCCAGGAGTCGTCCATGACGGGGGCCGGAACAGAGGGGGACACCGGGCGAGGACCCATGACTGTGCCCACGGTATCCGCCATCATCAGGATGAATGATCATCTTTTCATGGACCCAGCTCTTTCCCCCATCCCTGCTGACAGCCATGTAGTCTCCTCTTTCAACAGAACTGCTTGCGGCTCGAACCGCGGCAGAATCAGCACGGGGGTTTCTGCTATAAGAAACCATAACCGTCCCATTGCCATTATCCAGGGTTGCAGTTCCCATGGCTGCATCCCAACCCTTCTTGGCGAAGAGGTCTTTGATGGGTTCCCAATTCCGCCCGCCACCTGCACTCCGACGCACAACCAGATGGACTTCCTTGGCGCCATCAGCGACCGTATCGACACGTCGATTGGCAAAACACAACACGACATCCTTGTTAACAATACATATGGAAGGGATGCGGTAATGACTACGTTCAGCGGAAACAAAAATATCCTTTTTCTCGATGATAGCACTCCCTCCCCATAAAAGATTTGGGGTTGTGATTAACGCCCAAAAAAATACAATGGGTACAAATATATACAATCGATTTCGCATGTCTTTCCTTTCGCAGTGAATTTAACGTGGCATTTTAGGCGGTATTTTGATTGCCGATGCCGGAAAAACAGGCGTTAAAAGGATCAGCTCACGGTTTTTGATCCCGTATAAGTAAATTCCTTTTTGCCCAATACCATTCTCTCAACCCACTCAACCCCCTGCATGAGCGAGTGGTCCATATTGCCGACTTCGTATTTCCACCCGCCGAAGCGTCCTCTGGAATAGACATTTCGATCTTCTAAATAAGGCTGGATCATGGCCAGTATCCGGTCCCGGTCCAGGCAGGGTATGGGATATCCGTATTCCGAGGACATCCGCCATCGTGAAACAATATTCCGCTCCTTTTCTTTGGCGATAAGACCCGTATCTATCAGCCCTTTCACAACTTTTTCTTCCAGGCGGCTGTGATCCATTGAATTTTGGTCCGAATACGAAACCTCTGTCATGAAAGCCGAATGGCGTCTTGAGTTGGGAGTGATGTGCGGTGAGTAATTGTGCAAATTCGTTACCCTGTAAAAAGGGCTGTTACTATCCGGAAAGTACATCCAGCTCGTTCTCTTGTTAATAATCATATCAAGACCGATACCAACAATAGCCACGCTATTGTGCTTCAGCGATTTTGCCGCGTCCACGATAACCGGCTGGATAGGCTTAATGACGTTCTTCACAAACTTGTCCAGAGGGGATGTATTGAGTAATTTGCCGTAGACAAATTGCCGTCCGTTTAGTGTCGTCACTACCCGCTGCAAGGTGTCGACTTCGGTCACTTTGTGATTTTTGAGCAAGCGGCCGCCAAATCGCAGGCTGAGTTTTTTGAATATCTCGCCAATGCCACCATAGCGCGGATATGAAAAAGAATTGTTCGGCCCCCAGTCATTTGGTTTAGCGTCTGAAGTTGCTTTCTTTTTGAGTTGTTCAAGATCGGGAATACTGACACGGTCTTTGATCCATTGATAATCCATGAGGTGAAGTGGGAACGCCCACACCTTGCGATTATATGGATTCATGAAGATTCTGGAAATACCATCCCCAAAAGTCTTTTGAACCCATTCTTGAAAATTAAGCGCCATACGGTTGTCTGATCGAGCCCGGATAATCCCCTGTAGACACTCCTGAGCCAAGTCGTCTGAAAGTTGGGCGATGTTATCTTGCAGGGGATAGTCGATCCAATCTCCCGCCACGCGGATCAAGGCCTCTCGCTTATGCCCAAGGAGGTCCTCCCCCATCAAGGCACCCATCAATTGGTTGAAATATGGATATTTTGAAAAAAGAATGTGCCCGCCCATATCCCACGTAAAGCCAGCATTGTCCTTGAAGCTCGCCGAGAGCCCCCCCACATGGCTATTGGCTTCCAGAATCAGGAAATTATGAATTCCCATCTCCTGAAGGCGATTGGATGCACCGAGCCCTGCAGGCCCCGCCCCGATTATGAGATAATCAACAAATCTCATGGGATAATTCAGACGGCACTAACCACCTGAGAAACCGTTTATGAACGAGATTACGATTCGCTTACCTCCGGCAAAGTGTCTTGCTGTAAAAATCTTCTTGCTTCGAGGACAAGTTCCGCAGACTCCCTATACAATCGATCCCAATTTGCGGAAGAGTGGTTGTGCACATGCCTCTCTTTGTCGTGAATACGGACATTGGCTAATACCTTGGGGAGGTGAATGAATTTTGCCCCATTCATGGCGAACCGAAGAAACATCTCATGATCCTGCGGTTTAATGTTTTCATCATAATATCCTGCCTTATCATGCAACACCCGTCGATAAAGCTTGCACACTCCGCAAAGATACCAATGACAGAAGGCCTTTTCAAAACTGTAATCCGGCAGTGAAAAACAACGGAGAACGCGGCCTCGGTCGTCCACTATGTGCATGTCGGCATAGGCAAAATCAGCGCCTGTTTTGTCCATGACATGCTTGAGATCGGAAAGCATGGTGGGTATAAGCATGTCATCCGAAGCGATGAAGGTGCAGTATTCTCCGGTAGTGGCTTTAAAGCCGGTATTCAGGGCTGCACTCAACCCGTTGTTTTCGTAGTGATGGATGATGCGCAGTTCGCGGCCTTGGGGCGGATAGCGTAAATGCTCGCAGCGTTCCACTTGCCCGGATTGTTCGTTGTAGCTCGAGGCAAACGACACGGCCTCTTGGCCAACGGCCTTGATGTAATCGGACAGCACCGCGTCGGTGTTATCCGTCGAAGCATCGTTCACGACAACGATCTCGATGTTAGGATAGCTTTGAAACCAGATAGAGTCCAGGGTGATGGGCAAATACTTTGATTGATTGTACGTGGCAACAACTACCGAAATGAGTTCCGGGTGGTCAGGGGTATGGGGTTGCAGCATAGGGTCATGCATGCTCATGTTAAAAACCGCTCCTTCCATCGTTCCGCGGATGCAAGATCAGATGCCAGGCGATGCCATTGCAGACGCAATTTTTTCATTGTAACCGTAATCATCAAACAACAGATGATTGCACGTAGGAACAGTGGGAAAGAGGCTTTTTGCCCAGACGGGTGTAACAAGTGGCTTTGCTCTGCTTTCAAGGAAGAAATCAGCAGGTCGTTGTTCACACGCTCCAGCCATTCAGGACCTTTCAAGAAATCTTCCATACCACGGACCAAGGCTGTAAGGTGTGCGTAACGGCGGCGGTGCTGCTCTGCCAAGGCCTCGGAAAGCAGGGGGAGTACCACGGAGTGAACGGAGCGTCGTCCGTGCAGCATCTCAACGATAAGCATGTTTCGCACCCATAAATAGCGCTTTGTCATATCGAACGAGCCCAAAAATCCGGGATGTTGGACACCCACCCCGGGCAGCAGTGTACATCCAACGCTCTGTTTTTTGAGACGAAGCCCGAACTCCACGTCGTCACCCTTGATGAAAAAGGGCATAAACAGGTGATGGCGTACCAAGCCTAAAGGAAAAGCAAAAAGCCAGAAGCCTCCATAGTCCGGCTGTGGCGTTCGGCTCAAAACATCCAAGGTGGCTGGTTCGGTTAGGTCGGCGCCACTTAAACCCGGTCGAACCACAAGGGGTGAACCGGATCTCTGCATCCAGGCCCCCGCCTCATGGACCAATGAAGGTGAGTTCACATCCATAAGTATCCCCGCCACAGCAGGTCCTTCGGGTCGGTGACTAAAATGGTTCAAGCAGCGGAAGATGCACTCCGTATCCAGGTGAACATCATCGTCCATCAGAACAGCATGGGTGCAGCTACGCCTCTCAAGCAGCTCCACCAAACCGCGGCTGAACCCGCCGGCGCCGCCCATGTTTCGGTTCTGAACCAGGATGACGTTTTCAGGCAGACGTTCAGGAGCGATCGTCCTTGCGTTATCCACAACCACGATCTGGATTCGGGACTTGATCAGATCCTGATCCATTGCGAGGATACGGGCATTCTGTATGGCCTCGCGCTCTCTTCGATAGGTGCAGATCACAACACCGAGTGTGACCGTTTTGCCCTCCGTTGAGCACCCATAGCTCCCGCCGTGAATGATTGCCGCATCGGAAAGGGCTATGAAACGTGGAAAGATACGGTACGGCTCAACATCCACACCGGCATGCTCGAATGGAAAGCCCACTGGCTTTTCCGGTGCACAACCGCGCACTTCTGTTTCGAAGAACGTTCGTTCTTTGCCGTGGCTTTCCCGCACACACAACCTGACGAGAAAATCCCCTTCCAGGAGCAAGCTGCAGCTTACGCTTGAGGCGATATCTGAGGGCCAGCCATTCCCGCCAATGAAGCAGGCGTTGAAAAAGGAATCCAGGGACAGCTCGGACGCACGGCGCAACATACAGCATTGAGCAGAGACGTCAACGCCTGGACCCGGTTTCGCATACAGGGGCAACTCTTCGGGGGTCTGGGGGAAGCGGAGACGCTGTAAGACAGACATGTTCCTTGCTCAATCTGGGTATCAAAGCTGCCGTCGTGATCAGGCATGCGGTTCTGTTTTTGATATTGATTTAATCGTCAGACGTCCAGTATCGGGGCGTGAGATTTTCTTTAATCAACATCTTGCGGAGCTGTATCAACTGCTCGGCCATTTGGAAATCTTCTTCATGGCTGATCTTGACCGCCTTGACCGGATCAATGGGGAAGAATAGACGTTTGGTTCCCAGATACCCTTTTTTGCTCTTGTGATAGGTACGGATAAATGTTTCAGTATTCCATATTGTTATAGCCCAGTTTAAGATTTTAACCGAGGGGTTGTTCTGTGTTGGCGCTAAAGCGGCCTCCGCATCAATGTTTACGCCCTTTCCGTTGCAAAAAACCTGCATCTGGGTCTGCTCGCAGGAAATAAGGGTGTCGCAGTCTGACTCTCGGTAGGCACTGATTGCGGCCCGCACATCTTCTGGGGAAATTAGGGGGCACACAGGGTTAATCATGAGCAGGGTGTCGGACCGAACGTTTTCCATGAAATCAGCAGTGAAATCGTCTCCCTTGGCCTCGTCGGAAGCAAGCCAATCGTTGCGTCTGTAACTTTTCACGCCATAGTCCTCGGCCAGTCCGCAGAGTTTTTCAGAGTCTGTGTTCACGTAGATATCGTCAAAAATGCCCACCCCTATGGCGCATTCAATTGCATAAGCAATGAGCGGTTTGTCGCCTATGTAACGCATGTTTTTAAAGGGAACACGCTTGCTCCCATTGCGTGCCGGGATATGGCAAATCAGTTTTCCCAGCTCTTTCATATAGCTTTCTCCCATTGCTTGTCCGTGAAATACTTACGGATCAATTCTTTCATTTGGTCGTCAAGCACCAGCGTAGTCTTGAACATTTTACCCAGGCTCTTTGTGAGAATGACCTTAATGTTGGCACCTTCGTTTTTTTTATCGCGTTTAAGGGCCGTAAAAAACGGATCTAAATTGTGCAAAACCAACTCGGTTTTCTCCCAAACAGGAACAAGAGAGTGTTGAATTTCGTTGCGAAGCTCATTCGGAATGAGGCCCAATTTGACAGAAATGAAGTTTGCCAGGTCCATGCCGAAGCAAACCGCGATGCCGTGGGGCACTGCATAATTGGTCACGGATTCCAAGGCGTGCCCAAATGAATGGCCGTAATTGAAAACGTTTCTGGGGCCCTCATCAAACTCGTCGATTTCTATGAGGGCCTTCTTTATAGCCAAGCTTCGGCGTATCAGTTCGTCAAATTCTTTTTTCTCCCGCACTGCCACAGCCAGCCTGTCTCTAGCCCAGGCAAAGTCGCCCTCCCCGGAAACACAGAAATAATGCATCATTTCTCCAAGCCCTGAAAGTATTTCACGGTCAGACAAGGTGGAAAGAAATGCAGTGGCTATGACGATTTTATGGGGTGGATAGAATCCTCCGAGCTGATTCTTATAGGCGCCGAAGTTGATAGACGTTTTGCTGCCGATACAACTGTCGGCTTGGGAAAGGAGATTGGTTGGGAAAAAAATCCAATCAATTCCCCTGAAAAGAATAGAGGAAATGAACGCGGCGATATCTTGGGTTATGCCGCCGCCAATAGCGATAATCCGATCATTTTTGGTAATGCCGCCCGCCAGCAAATTGTCGATGACCGGAGACAAGGCATGAAAACTTTTTGCCTCTTCGATAGGTTTGATTACCCAATGACAAACCGTTTGGGCGACTTCAGCTATGTCAGGATAGAGATTAAAAATGTTCTTGTCTATAATAATCACATCGCGTCGGCGGAGCTGTTTTTTTAGAGCGGGTAGATATTCGTCCACAAAATCAACAGAATACTCACGACGATATGAACGTATTTTTAGGGAGTCAGACAATGGAAAAGCCTCCATCGACCACCAGATTCTGGCCGGTCAGATATGTATTCTCTCTACTGCCAAGAAATCGGACCACGCGGGCGATCTCGTCGGGATCTGCCATTCGCGCCTGGGGAATCCGGCTGGAAATGGCGGCGATCTCGCCCTCGGAAAGGGATTGACGGGTCATGTCGGTCAACGTGAAGCCGGGGGAAACACAGTTTACGAGTACGTTATCCGGAGCCAACTCTACAGCTAAGCTACGCGTCATCCCCACTAGCCCTGTTTTGGCGCCAGAATAGAGTGAACGTCCTGTTTTGGTTATCGTGCTCCATATGGAGGCGATGTTCACGATACGCCCCTGCCTGCGCTTGCGCATGACTGCGGCCGACGTCTGACTGATTCGATAAGGAGCTTTGAAATTGATGGCGTTCAACCGGTCGAAATCTTGCTCAGTAACAGCCTCGATAGGCTTGATGATGTTAATCCCCGCGTTATTCACGCAGACGTCGAGCCGATCCAGATTGCCGATAAATTCGATAAACTTGTTCAGTGAGTCGGAATTAGAAAAGTCTGCGCACACATATTGCCGGTTTGGTGCAGAAGTGGCATCTAGGCGTGCCAAGTCACTATCATTGGTGCCAGTGAGAATAAGCTGTGTTTCAGGCGTGTCAAAGGCGTGGGCAATAGCTGCTCCGATGCCGCGAGTTGCTCCAGTGATTAAAACAACATTCATAGCCTGCCCTCTTCTACGTCCAAAAAATTGTGCGAACGGATATTCTATTCAAATATAACGGTTCTATTCTTCGTACATCTTTAAAAAGGTGTCCAGCCAACAGTGCAACAACGCTTGATGGCTGGCCTCCACCAGCCCATAGGTTACTGCCGGAACCCAAAAATTCAGATCGCCCATGTTGCGAGAGCGGTTGTCCGGGTTCATACCCGATACCGTGACTACCCTCATTTTCATACATCGGGCGCAATCGATCGCTTTGATCACGTTGGGGGAGTTGCCGGAGCTGCTCAAGGTTATGAGTATGTCTCCGTATGTGGCAAAGCGAGCGAGAGGTAAGGCAAAACAGTCGTCATAGTGGATGTCGTTGCTCACCGCGGTCATTAGTGCAATGTCGTTAAAGGCCATCGCCCGACATCCGCAGTTCTTGCTGAAGTCCGCCGCCATGTGAGAGGCCATGGTGGCACTGGCTCCGTTGCCCACAAAATACATGGTGCGCTCAGAAAGCTTGGCATCGTGGCACATACGACACCATTCGAAGAGCCCATGCTCCTGGGTCAACTCATGTGCGTCCCGGTCGGTGACTATCATGTGCTTAAGAGAGTTGTGGAGGTCCCGCAGATATGAGTTGTAGTAGCAAGTTGTTATAGTGGCTTCAATCTCCATTGGAATTAGCCAGATCACCCTCATAAAAAAGGGAAATAATCTTTACCGTGATTTCCGGAAATGAAAATCACAGCCGAAATTAGAACTAAAAAAGTGTTGGATATGCGACACGTTCAAAAACGTTCAGTTTTCCACCCGCGCCTGCATTAAAAATATGTATGGAATGGGTATCGCAATATCTTTTAACAACTTGGTAACTATCAATAATTTTTCCAGACAGGTTAAATTCATCCGGTACCTGGCTGGAATGATAAAGCGATGTTAAGTATTCCCCAGAAACGGTTTTCGGATTATAGAAAAAAGAGTTTGTAAAATCAGGTTTGGCGGGATTTAGGTTGTAATCACAATCACAGCCCAAAAGGTAAATAGGGTTAAAGCCCATATATATCGCCAATGGCAAACATTGATCGATAACAACAGAATATCCCCAACAAAGTTTGCGGGACAAATCAGCATGAAACATTCCTTCCCAGCATTTTTGGGCATGGTCAATTTCCACAAAAAAAAGACGTTCCGAATCTAGGCAGGTTTCGTGGGTTACAGCGGGTCGTGCACGTTCTTCGAAAAAGCTATTTACCGTTAAATGATGTGATAAACTTTGTGTTATTTCCGGAAGAAGTTTTTGGTTTTGATAAAAGCGAGAGTCTCCCAGACAGTAATAGCAGTTCTTAAAATTTAAAAACTCCGGATGTAGCGTAAAAAGATTGACAACAAACGTATGTTCCTGGCGTATCCAGGTTAAATCATGCTGTTTGATAGACGGCCCGTTGCCCAAGATAAAGCAGCGTTGATCTTTACATGAATCTTTCAGTGTGGCAACTGCATTCAGAAATGATGTCATATGATAATTGATTTAAACGTTCAACTGGATATTGATAACCGTTATACTTTTTAATGATAATCGGATTATAATAATATCAATAAGAATCATATATGTCAGGCGGAAGATGATTAAGAAATAAATTAAGATCATTTTCCTCTCTAAAAGCAAATAGATTTCCTGATGCTTCAGGATCAAGTAAACCACAGGGATATTTCATAAACCTTCTCCAACGGAGCTGATTTCCGTACTCAATGACTGGATCCCATTCAGAAACTAATACATGATAATTTTGCTGTACTAAATAATCTGCAATATCATAAAAATCATAACCAAGTGGTATCGATTTGTGATCTTCAAATTCGCACATTATGATACGGGGACGAAAAACATTCCAATCATTACCTTGTAGAACAAACAAATCATAACCTTCCGTATCAATCTTCAAAAAATCCGCATCAAATATACCCTGTTGTTGTACAACCAATGCGAGGGTGACCGTTCGAGTGTATTCCGCAAAATAATGGCTTCGATGAAAAATACTCAACCCGCTAATACCACTTGATACATGTCCGCGATATAATGGCAACTGCTCTTTCACTGTATTGGAAAGTGCCAGTGGGTGGATGGCCACTTTGGGGAAAGTTGCACAGCCCTTCGTAAGCGCTTTACAATGTATTGAATCAGGTTCAAAAGCATGGATTTGCCAACCATCTTTTGCAAACGGCTTTAATGAGCTACCAACATTTGCGCCTACATCCAACATTACTTGTATTGTGCTGTATTTATTTAAGAAGTCATGAAGTAGTCCAATTTCGTCTGGGTTTTTCGGCAAAGCAAGAATTTTTTTATCAAAGCGAGTGTCCAATTTTTGTACGGTAATATGGGAAGTTATTGGCGGAATAATCAGAAGGTCAAAGGGAGGGAGAGCCGGCTCCTGCCACATCATCACGGGAATGTCACACATTTTATTAAAACTGGTTTTATTTTCAGCTAAAATACAAACAACCTCCACTCCATCCAGATAGCCGCTTTGTAATAGGTTCTGTGTATACCAACACGGTTCGTAAATCGCCACCTTGTTTATACGTTCGTTGGCAGTTTGTTTTCGCACTTGCTCTAAATCGGCCCTATACCCTCGTAAAGCTAATATTGGGCTATAAAGTAGAAATATGGATTCAAATCCGTAAGCAAGTGCCTTATCAAACAGTTGTTTTTCAGATGAGGCACTAGAGAGCACTATTCCGTCAAACATAGACAGCGTGATTTTATCCTGCGGATGAAAAACCGGAATATTCCAAATGGCCCTGCCGGCAGGTTTATCATCCAGTATGCATGTCACTTCAATATCCGTCGGCAAGAGACCTGATAAGAGCAGGTTCAAAGTATGCACTCCGTCCCCATAGAGTGCAATTCGCTTTTTTTTATTCTTTCTTAATTGATCAACTAGGCGTTGAACATGACCTGCAAAGTTCCGCTGGAATTTTTGTGGACCATAAAGGGGCAGTATTTTGGATATTCCCAACCCAAGAGACTTTCGGATCATTTCAGTCTCAAACTTTTCGCTTGATATTAATACCGCATCACACGATAACCAATCGAATTCGTTCGTATTGTAAACAGGGTAATCGGCTATGGCATCCACCGTTGGTGCATCATCCACCACCGCCATAACCGAAATTTCAGCGGGCAGCCCCTGACATTCGCAAAGATAACGGGTATGCTTACCTGCCCCATATATCGCAACATATCGGATGTTATGCATGGCCATCCAGGCCAAGGGAAGGGGAATCCCAATCTGGTTTTCGATACCCCACCTTCTCAGAAAAGAATTGGTGTATTGGTTAATTTTACCGTTAATGGTCAACGTTTGTTTTCGCTGTTCTTCTGTTTTCTGCCAATTATTGTGCCCATGCACCCGATAAGAACCCGCTGGCGTTGTCAGCGTATAAACATTGCCGAAGACAGGCAGTGGACGCGTTAATGGGGCATCGGCGCAGATTTTCCATTCCGCCTCAGGCAATGGAAATATCCGGCGCAAAATTCGACGTGAAGCCACGACACCACTTGTTGCAGAAAAAAAATTGGTGTGTCTATGCTGGAAATAGAGAGGCAAAACATCAAGTTCCCCTTTTTTCAGAGTTGGAAATAATGATCCTGTATTCTGCCCGTTTTGATCAATTATTCGCAACTGGTGTTGAACCAGGACGTAATCGAATTTTGTAAAAACGTCCAATACCCTTTCCAATTTATCTTTGTCAAATAAATCATCACTATCCAAAAATGCTACATATAATCCTTTAGCCATGGAAAACCCAGCATTCAAGGTCGAAGCCTGGCCGCCATTTTCTTTTAAAACGATTTGAATTCTGTTATCTTGAAAGGACGCAATAATAGCTCTGGAATTATCGGTGGAGCCATCATCAACGACAATCAGCTCGAAATCGGAGAATGTTTGATTTAATACACTTTCAATGGCCGCTCCTATATACGTTTCATAATTATAATTATTTATTATAATTGAGAATTTAGGGCTTTTGTTTATAATATTTTTTTGCATTAAGCATTCACCTATAAGTATTTAATCAGACGTAGTCTGAGCATTTCAAGCACACCTTTCAATAAAAGTTGGTTGCTTTGCGAAAGAGTTGGATAAGTCTGGAATAGTCACACAATTTGAAAAAGAAAAGCACCTAAATATTAGTCAAAGAATAAAAGAATTGTCATTCGGATGTTGTTCAGGACCAGAGGTGAAGTGCTGTCTAGTAAATATCACGACTTCTAACTCGTTAGGCCAACTTTATCGTTTTCAAAAAAATATCTCAAACGTGCTGGCATGTCATGTAACCTCTCGAGATTGCGAAGGCAGATGATCCAATTCATGAATTTTTGCGAGTTCATCAACTTTATAATTAAATATTTTGTCAATCTCCCATAACGATATAAAATCATTAAGAGATTTTATTGAGTCAATATTCAACCGCCTATAACTTCTTGCTTTAATATTAAACATACTGAATACATGTGGGGTCGGATGAGGGAAATCGAAAAATTTCATCATACTGGGAGACCTGATTGGAAGGTCGGATGGTGTCTCTGGTTCATACGTGTAGAAACATCCTGGATTAAAAACTGTACTGAATAGAGCTGTACGCAATTTTTCAGAAAATATTGTTTGTGCATCAAAAAGAACAACCCAGTCAGAGGCTTTTAACAGATCCGCCGCTTTTTTGATGATAGCCCTCAAAGCCAACTTCTGCGTAACAATATATTTGGTATCAATTAATTCCAAAAATTGAATAATATTCGACGATGGATAAACAGTAAAAACAAGTAACATGGAATCAAATGCGTCTTTTAATAATTTAATTTGTTCAGAATTAAAATCATTTTCGGAATCACAAAAAACAATGCCGGAGATTTGACGAGGGAAAACTGATTTGTTTGTAGGATGAAAGCGTTTTTGCTTATCCCCTTTGGGAAGGTAAAATGGTTTTCCAGGTGTATACTCAGAAGATTCAATATTAAAATCAAGCGGATTGAATAATTTATATTTACCGGCTGCAATTTTCGGGCTTTTCATTTTTTTGAGTTTCTCAAGTAAAGAAGGAGAAATATCGTCTCGACCATCAGAAGCTTGTGTCTGCGGCCCTTTGATTGCGATGCCGCACATTTCACACCAATCTAACTGACGGCCAAAGTCTTCTGGCTTTCGTTTCCACCAGCCTTGTTCGACAGGCCAACCACCCGGCCCATCAAAAAGAATGTCCAGAGTCGCTGCTATTTCGCAAAAAAAAGCTCCTTTAGGTGTGATGCTAGCGCTCCAATTATTTTGAAGCCAGCACGCATCACGTAATGAAACCCATTTGCTGTCAGGGATGCCAAGGTCACGTCGACTGATTAAGATGCCTTGATGCAATCCACTGTGCTGGTGATCGTTAAGAAGTTGATAGTGAAAGGTTTCCTGTATAATTTCAAAATATTTATAATAGCCCTTTCCTAAGGAGCTGCAAAGGCATCGGCCTCTCTTTCTTGTTTTTAAAAGTTCATTAGAAATATATTCGTTAAAATCTGCAATAGGTTGTCTCCCCCGGGTAAGAACTTCCTTGGTACCAAAATTTTCTAATAAATAGTGGGCATATTTTTCAAATTGAGGGTGAAGTGTAGGTTCTCCACCCATCAAGCCAGCCATGCCTTCAAAACCTTCAAGAGACTTAACGGCTTGTATAAAATCTTCATGGTTTAAAAAGAAAGGTTTTTCATAATGCCCACATAAACGTGTGCAGTTCGAACAGCGGTTCGGGCAGGCATTGGTCAATTCGATTTGGATAATGGTCATGTCGGCTGGAGAACGCATAAATAAATCCTTATGTGGCCTACACGAGTTTGTGTTCGATGATCGGTTGACCCGTCTTCTTGGCGGCGATGATTATCCTCTGACTCCTGGGCTGGGGATTAAGCTCGAGCAGGTACTGAAGGTCAAATCCTGGTGCCGTCAGCCATCCTTTTAAGCAGGATTTATTCGGCACAAACCAATTCGACTGGTTCTTGTATCGCCCGGGATAACTAAATGAAATTGGCGGTTCTGATTCCGCAAGAGTTTTGACATCTATCGTCGTATTCGGGGTGCCATCGGCATTCTCTATGTAGCTTAACAACGCTTCAGTTTCCAGATACAGAAACCCCTCGAATAAGAAGGGCGTCGCTCCTTAAAACGTCGCACGATAGTCAAAGCGAGAATTGCTATCGTTTTGTCTTTTGTCAATCTTCAAAGAGGTTTAATTTTCCCGAATTTTACCTGTTTTAATAAAAACCTGGCTGCTTCATCAATTGATTTATTCATCAATGTTGCTATATCTTCACTCTGCGGGAAAAGGTAATATTTAATCATTCTTGCTAAGAAGAGTTTCCATGCTTTTTTCTTTTCACTCCAACATTCACGCTTTATTGCCATTTCGATCACAGTTTCTAACTCAGAACAATGAGTACATTCGAATGCAATTCCCTTTTTGGACATTGGATGAATACCGAGTAAAACAACGGGAACATTATGCAACAAAGATTCGTAAGAAGCTGAAGACATGAGTGTAATTACGACATCTGCAACAGAAATGAATTCGAAGATATTACCTGAATAAGATATAGTTATATCTTTGAAATAAATGTGCTTTTGCAGTATTTTCTGAAGCAGAGACGAATTATAATGAGGGTGAGGTTTAAAAATCAAATGCCAATTGTTTTTCCTGGCAAGTCGGATTAACTCGTTTAAAGCATCATAGGTATCGATAAAGGGTGATGCTTTCCTCTCTTCATGATCAAGCCAAATGGGGCGCATCCCCATTAACCAGTCATTGCAGCCAACGTAAAACAAAATCTTTTTGCCATTCTCCCGGGCCTGATTGATTCTTTTAATCATATTTTCTGGAACAGGAACCTGCCGGTTTCGACTTCCTTTTTTAATTGATACAGCCAAAAATTCATCAGCTCTTTCTAAATCTGATTTGCCAACATGTAAGGTTTGAAAAGATTTATGTTTTCGACAGGGATAAGAACGGGCTATTTCTCCACCCTTGTCAATTTGTAATGTCTGCGGCAAAAAACCTTCATGAGTAACCACACTTGGGATTTCGTGGACATCAGTTAATGATCTTAATATTGGAGTTCGTGCATTGAATTCGCACCATGTGATAAGCAATTTAGGTTTGAATTTTCTTAATAAGCATTCAAACTGAACTGCCCTTTCCAAAGTTGTTTCTTTACAATTTTTTTCATCAATAGGATTAAGATTATTATTTACCAAAGAATTTCCAGTAGTTTTGCATATTGACTCAAATACCTTATCACGGACTGTTTGATATTCTGGCGCAAAAGTAATATCTTTTACAATTTCTGATTTGATTTCAATTCCAGGTAGTGGAATATGTTTAAATCCCAAATCAGAAATGAGCTTTGAGTTAAAGGTAACCAATATTAATTGATAACCATAGATATTAAAATAATCTGCAATATGCTCAAAAATTTGTTTATTATAAACATTTTTAATTTCAGGGCTATCTAAACTAGGGTGCTCAAGTAGGATGATTTCTGGTCCAATATTAGAAAAATCACGATCAAAATCAATGGGAAATTTTAGACGTTGGCAGAACTTTCTTTCATTTAAGCGAACTTCTCTTTCAATCCGAGCAACATTCTTTCTCCCAATATTAAATTGTATTTCAATTAGATGTTCTCCTTCAGAAATATCGGAAATCTCATTTTCATACTTCCAGGAATTATTGCCCCCAAATCGAAAATTGACAAAATTTAAATCTGCATTGCCAATATTTTTCCCGTCTAAACAAACAGTTATATTATCAATGTTTGTTCCACAATGTCCCTCACAGAATAAGAAACGAGCCTGCATTAAAATTTCCACTCTGTGTAATATGTTTTCTGGTGGTTTCATTACTTCCAAACCTTATGAAATTTGTTGTTAGCTGATGCTGTAACGTGTTGATCGCCGTAGGCGATAAGGGGAAATTTTGACAAAGCCGGTCTGATCTTTAAGTCATTAAGTTTTATTTTTTATGTGTAAAAGACCGTTTCTAATGTTGAAGGGTACGTTCTGACTTTGTCCCATACATGAAGCATTTTTCTTATTGGTACAATGAGTAAACTTCAGTGCCAAACCCTTCGTACAAATTTATCAATTTAATATTCGGGCCGAATATTTGCCGACAACGTTCCGCCATTTTCTTTTGCGAATGGTTCGTCGAAAGGATAACCGCATCAAAGGATTGGGACTTAATATCATTTACTGTCTTTGGTCTACAGCCGAAAAGGCAGGGAGATGATCCCAAACAGTCGTCAATAACAGCCCCTATTATTGAATGGTTCAATTTCGACAAGATGTTATTTAAAAAAACAGTATGTCGTCCCGAGCCGTAAATTGCCACTTTATCGGTATCATATTCGGATTCAATTTGTCTCCATTTCTTTATCAGGTGAAGTTTCTTCTGATAGGTCTCTCGATCCTCCATGTTGCGGCTTAAATGAGCCCCCTGGAACCAATTGGCATGCAATAAAGTACATTTTTCACATCCATTTATTTTGTTTCGTTTCTTCTGAGACATTTTCTTCATGATTTCAAATCGTTCGTTCCCATAATAGACGTCAAAAAATGAGTATTTTTTTAAATCCCCGAATGCATTCTCCGAATTATAATCGGCGCAGCACAAACTCATTTGCCCGGCAGTTGTAATAACAACCGTATGGAAAATATATTCGCAAAACTTTTCAGCAGAACCGAGGAATCTGGTTTTAGTTAGTTTATCCTGGTTTAGATCTCGAGGTGGATATACTGCTGTTACATCAGCCCTTCTAAGAAGGGATTCCAACTTTTTATCTGCACATTCGGTGTCTAACAGGTCAGGCTCACGAAGATTATTGACCCATGCTTTAACGGAAGAAGGACGGTTGTCTAAAAAATATTCAAAGTTAGATAAGATATCGTCGTAAATATCCCCCCCCCCTCGCATGAATTCAAAGGAGGCCTTATCAATACCATCAATACTCCATACCACCCTATCGAAAACTCCATTAGCCATGATTTTATCGTTCATTTCTGGAACCCATAATGTCCCATTTGTATGGAGATAAATTTCCGGGGAAAAATCAAGACTGTTTTCTTTTACTTTATTAACAACCTGTAACAGTTCAATAAAATTGGGGTGCATCAATGATTCCCCGGACATATAAAGCGCTAATATTTCTAGCCGTGGATGGCAGTCAGCGATATCCTGGAGTATATTCTCGAATAATACTGGATCGATATAGTGTTTCCTTTTACCACTTTCAAATGTACAATATTTGCATTTCAGGTTGCACACTGATGTTATTTCAAAATTGACGCGTTTTACATATTTAAACGTCCTGTCTTTCAATAAATTTTCATATTTCAAATCAAATACATGGTTTAGCAGTTTGCTGGCGGTCTCAATTTTGTCCTGAAAAAATAATTTATGCGCTGCATCCTGAAGAGCGATAATAAACGAATCATGATTGTCTCTTCCTTCAAAAAGGCCATATCCCGACAAATAACTGCCGCACGTTTCACGACTAAGGAACTCTGCCAATTCTTCTGAATAATCCGCAACCACAGAAAAAAAATCCTTGTCGTTCTTTTCCAGGCCACCTCGATATTTCACCCAGGTATCTCTGATTCTATGCAAATCATTCTCCACTAACATTACGATCCCTTTTATTGCTATCAAATCATCTTCTCAAAATACTTTTCATTCACGCAACTTTCAGGTGCTTCACCTCGAAGCACGCGAAGTGCCTCCTTCGAAGCCTTACGTCTCATTTCTTCAATTGATTCCCGATTGCAAAACGCACAATGAGGCGTTATGATCAATCGTCGGTTCAGCTCATTTCCTGATTCCTTCCACGCCTTTACCAGTAATGCTTCCGAATTCGGGGGTTCCTCGATCAGAACATCCAGGCCCGCCCCGCGCACGGTGCCGTCAACAAGAGCCAGGTATAACGCGTCCAGGTCGACGATTCCGCCCCTGGCGGTATTGATGAACAAAGGCCGGCGCCCGCATCTGCGGAAAAAGCCCCCACCGATCATAAGGCGCGTCTCCTCGGTCAGCGGCGTGTGTACCGAAATCGTGTCACTCTGCTCGGCGATCGCCTCGAGGCATCCGCACCTTTCGATATTCCAGGCTTTTTCGATGCCCACCGGCTGATACGGATCATAGAATAGAATTTTCATGCCAAAAGCGCGGGCCCGGTGGGCCACGGCCCCGCCGATACGGCCCAAGCCGATAATGCCCAGCGTCGTGTTTGTTATTCTTCTCAGGCCGGAAGCGAAATCCCAGTCCCATCCGCCACAACGCGCATAGTCATTGCTTGGAATAATTCCACGTGAAAGGGAAAGCAGCAACCCCATGGTATGATCCGCCACATCGTGAACACCGTAATCGGGTACCGTACATACGCGAATACCGAATTGTGCAGACGCCGACAAATCAATATTGTCGAATCCGACTCCGACTCTGACAATGACCTTGCATCGATGCAATTTTCCAAGAAATGCTTTGTCAAACGTCAAATCATGCCAAGCCAGCACTGCATCACAACTACCCAAAACCTCATCGGGGATCTGGTCTGATTGTGTTGCCTGTGCGACGACGATCTTCGCGTCCTCACCGAATACTCTCTGTTCGATATCGGCGGGTGGTTTCAGTCTATCTGGAATAAGAATCGTAAACATTTATTTTTCCGTATTGAACCCGTCTGCAATCACCTGATCCAGTACAGGATCGTATTCAGTTTTGCTGTCGGCTCGAATGGCGGCATAATTCTCCATAATTACACGGGCCAGAGCGAAATCGTCTTCATAATCAATATCAACGTTTGCGAAACCTTCCATTTTATAAAAGCCGAGCTTACCGGTATACACGCCGTGTCCTTTTTCTTCATACTGTCGCATAAGTGCCTTGGCATCCCAGATGGTAATGGCAAAATTAAGTGCGAGCACCGGCGCAAGATCCTGTGAGCGAGGGTGCTGACCGTTTGTGTTAAAATTAATAGCCCGACCATTTAAAAAACAATGCGTTTGGACGGCCTCGCAACAGAGCTGGGTCTGACAATCCGAATTCAAAAACTGGTCCACAGCCTTCTCCATATCACCCACCGTGAGAAAAGGCGATGTCGGGTTGATGACCGCGAGGACATCACACTCCCGATGGCACAGGAATTCATAGATATACTCATCGATCATGGAGGTGGACAGAGCGAGGGCATCAGGCCGAGAGTACCATTCAATGCCGTACCGCTCGGCGACTTTACCGATAAGCGCGCTTTCCGAATTCACGCAGACTTCGTCAAAGCACCTGACCTTTTTCACTTTCTCTATGCAGTATGAAATTAGTGGCCGGCCATTGATCAATCTCAAGTTCTTGCATTTGACCCGCTTGCTTCCCAAACGGGCGGGAATCAGCCCGATAACTTTTTTCTTGATCATTGTCCAATCCCGTCGGCGTTCGTTTTGATGTTAATAAGGCCGCTCAACTTTTCACAGACGATAACACCGGCAGGCACATTCGCCGAGTCTGGCTGCCAATACCCCCCAGGACGTCTCCAATAGCTCGGCACTCCCATTCGTGCCGCGGATACCAACTGTGGCGGGTGGTTATCTACGAACCTGAAATCCGAAAGACACCGGCCCGATTTTTCCGCGCGGCGGTCGAGTACGTCGGCGTTGTTCAGGCCTCTTTCCCTGCTGATAATTTTTCATCTTCCATTGTCACGCCGAAGTGTTCCAGCAGCAGCCAGTATTTTCCCACGAAACGTACCATGTGCCGTTTGGCCTGAAACTGCCCGGCGATGTCGTCCGGCGGCGGCAAATAGCCGCCCTGATTTCACCGGTTCGCGATTGATAGGCCGTGTTGGCGGTAATACATGCACTCGTGGGCGCTGTCAACGATCACACCGCCAAAATCAAGAACCACAAACATGTACTTTTCTCCAACCTATTTTCGGCCAATATCGACAGCTTCTAAAAGTTTGACAATGTCCACTACCTGGCTTGCGTAGCCCCACTCATTATCATACCATAACACCATTTTCAGCCGCTTGCCACCCTCAACCACGGTCCAGCGGTGATCGATATTGGCAGCATAGGGACTTCCTTTATAATCGATGGAAACCAGGGGATCTTCAGAATTTTGAAACGTCCGCCATTGCTGCTTTGCCTCGTACCGGGAAAACAGCATTTTTATCTCATCCGCGCTGGTATTTTTCTCAAGCACCAGGGAAATGTCTGAAGAGGCCACAATCGCCGTCGGCACCCGATAGGAAAGTTCGCTGATCCTGCCGGTGAGTTCCGGCAGTAATTCACAGGTGGCGGCCAGGGCCGTTGTGGGCTTGGGTATGATGGACGGCATGGTGGCCCGACCCAACGGATAATGCTTGTATACCTTGCCAGGATAGGACCAGGAATGGGCCGGCGCATCAGACAGTGACTGATAGGAGAGCCACGGGTGCAATGTGGTGATAAATCCGAAGTCAATGCCGAGATGGACCTCCAGAACTTTCAGAACCGGGCTCAAAGCCGTCGCATCACATATGCTTGCTGAAAGAACATGGTGACGAAGTGAATCGTATGCACCTTCCGAAACTCCCAGCACGATGGTATGATCCACAACCGAATTATCGGAAGAACGCGGAATTACCTGTTTGGGTGAATGAGTGATAAGGACTTTTTTAACACTTCCAGATAAAATCTCCCGCGCCCTGATTGCGTTATCATAGGCGCCCGATGAATCGATCACGACATCCACGTCATGCTCAGCCCAGGGCACGGCTGTAATTAAGTCGAGATGGTAGAGGTGCGCCCTTTTGCCGTCCACAACCATTTCATCACGGTTCGTCTGGATTTCCGCTTGGAGCTTTCCGTAAATTGAATCATACTGAAGCAGATACGCCATGGACTCGCTGTCAGGATTGAGATCGTTGATCACAGCAACTTCGAAGGCCCCTGTCTTCTTTACAATTCGGTAGATGGCGCGACCGATACGACCCCATCCGATAATACCAACTTTCATCTGAAATCACTCCCATTGTTCTGTTTCAAAACCGGATTGCGCAGTATTCCAACCTTCTCAACCCCCACCTGCATGAGACATCCAGGTGTGAGTGTTGTTGTTTCCCAACCGCCACAGGTTCCTGTAATAACCAGATCGCCCGGTTCAAGGGTAAGGTATTGTGACACGTAGGCAATGATCTCTTCGTCCGTCAACAGCCGATCGGCCGTACTGCCTTCCTGTTTCCGCTCACCATCGATATGCGAAGTGATTTTCAGATTCCCGCTCGCCACACCGGGTACCAGAAAGGGGCCGCACGGGCAAAAGCCGTCAAGCGATTTGGATTGGGCTAGATGGTGATCGCGGCTCGCCAGATTTTCAGTCGTCATATCGTTGGCGACAGTGAATCCGAATATATAGTCCGAACCATCTTCGGCCTTTATATTGCGGGCGCGCTTGCCCACGACAAAAGCCAATTCCACTTCAAGCCAACTTCGATTGTCAGACGGGGGAATAGCCACGATTTCTCCATATCCGGCGAGGGAGTTTTTGCTCTTCAAAAAGATAAGCGGCGGTGGATAGGCTTCCATGTCGCCAACCAGACTCCTGTAGTTATGGGCCAGGCCCACCACCTTTGTGGGATCGCACGGCGCCAGAAAATGGCAGCCGATCAACGCCGTAACTTCCCGGGTGCACAACACAAGTTGGCCGCACCATGGCGCAGTCGCCAGAAAATCAATGGCGTCCAGTCCTCGCCATCGAGTCCACAGCTCCTTGTCGTCAAGATTGATACGGGCATAACATACAGAAGCGTCCGTTTCCCTCCACATACGTTCGAGTTCCTGTATTTTCATTCAGCCCCCCCCCGCGATCACCTCTTCAAATTTGATGTTGGGATAAACCGACAGCTTTGTATCCGGCGTCGCGTTTATGATGCATCGACCATCCTTTTCAAAAAAATCCAGACCCAGTTGATAGGCGTTCTCCATGGTTTCGAGATCCAAATGAAAGAATCCTCCTTTATAATAATTTTGCATGAAATGAACGGAAGAGAAACGGTCCGAACGCAATGTCGCGCCACCATTTCCCGGCACGATCTTTCGACCGTAGTCGTGATCCAAGCCGAGAAAAACCACTTCTTTAAACCCCATGAACCATGCCAGTTGAAGGCATGCGAACATAACTGAACCACCGAGGGCAATGAAACGATCCGCCCGTGTCGAGAAAAGGAAAGGCTTGGCCATGGGCTGCCCCGCCATATCTGCCGAACGGGACACGGGAGCGTTGATCCAGCTTGTGGGGCTGTCGGACGAGAGCGGCCCACGCATCCAGTAGGGGAGGAAACGACGGCACTTCAGTTCCCGAATGGCCTCGGCATGGTGACGCCAGAACATCTTGGAAACGGACACGAAGTAGGTCGGCTTCAGCTTTTCAAGGAAAATCGCACCGTTTACGGCGAACACGATTTCATCCGAAAGCAGGCCACAGTCAATTCGGTTCATGCTCGGTCCAGTCCCGACAATAAAGCACCGTTTCCCCGCGTGCCGGTTATGATTTTTCGAAAGCCAAGGCTCCACTTGAAAAGGATACCTGGATAAAGCTTCATCAAGAACTTTTTCCGCCTTGTTGCTGCCGATGGCAAACAGAAGTCCTGCGTATTGAAGCATTGAATCCGTCCGGGCCCGATTCAAACGTCTGTCTTCTTCATACAGTGCTGCCGCCTTTTCAACATCACCGTCGCTGAGTGCGCTTCTCGCGCCGCAACAGAGGTAGTCCATCAGGTCAGTCCGGCGTTTATAAAGGGTTTGAGCGAAATCGATACACTCCACTGCCGTATGGCTATGGGCCATTGCCATGAGTATCCGACCCGCCTGCATGACGTCATCATTTTCCAGAACCGGTACCGTGTGAACCGGCCAGGACACATCGGGGAAATTCCTGCGAGCCACAGCAAGGGCCTGATATCGGTAGGCGTCGGGCCGAACCAGTTCAACGTCCAGCAGGGCTTTTATTTCCTTTTTTCTTTTCAGCAAGACCAACAACTGCAGATAGCGAACAGCGAAATCTGAAGGCATCTTTCCCCAGGAACGGTCCAACTCGCAATAAGACACGGCCCGTTCAAATTCACCGTGTTTGGCCAGCTCAAAAGCAAGAGCGGCATACCCACCGGAATATTCAGGGCAAAGACGGTAAGCCCTCGCAATTTTTTCCGCAACAGCGAGGTCGATTTCCACCATAGCCAGATAGCGTATGTATTCGATAAAACAGCGCCGGGACATGCGGCCATTTTCTAGATCTCTGCCAAATATCGCCGCCACATCTTCCGCGACGCCAGTAAAGGCAAGACCCCGAGCCACTGCGCTGTACCCGTCCTTAAGGAGATTGTCCATTTCGTAGGCCTTTGCCACAAGGGCCATGGAGCGACGATACAAATAGTCCATGTCTGCGTCTGTATTGGTCTGGCTCGCCAAAAGTTCGGCAAGTTTGAGCATGCCTGCCGGGCTTAAACGGCCTGCCCTCTCGTCACGTTCCAGATAATCAAGTGGGCGACCTATCTCCCCCAATTGTGTAAAAAGATGCCAGCCGATTCCAGAATAACCGTCTCGTAAGAATTCGCATTTCTCGTATTCTTGTTCCACCACGGAAACAGCGACAACTGACATGCCCGCCGCCGCAAGTGCAACAGAATAATTCTTAATCCATCCAGGGCTCAAACGACCTGCCTCTTTATCTCGGCGGATGAAATCGGCTATCTCGGCATAGCCGCGTCGGCTCCAATAGTAATTCCATCCCACACGAGCATAACCGTCATTCACCACTGGATCCAATTCATAAGCTTTATCAACCTCACTGACGGCAAATTCAAGATTGCCTGAACGGGAAAGAAGTCCGGCGTATGTGCATCGATGGTAAGGAGAAAGACGTCCTTCATCAAAGTCCCGCCGATAAAACATCATCGCCTCCTCGAATTGACCTTTCGCTCTTAAAACGTTGCCGATTTTCGCAAATCCATCATACACAGTCGGGTCCGATGAATATGCTTTTTCAAGCGCATCAGTCGCAGCATCAAGGCTGCCAAGACGGCTAAGCACTTCGGCATAAATACATTGATGGTAAGGAGAAAGACGTCCTTCATCAAAGTCCCGCCGATAAAACATCATCGCCTCCTCAAATTGACCTTTCGCTCTCAATATGTTACCAATTCGCGCAAATCCGTTTTTCAGACGAGGGGCATCCTGGTAGCCTTTTTCGACTTCTTTTACCGCTGCCTCCATGCACCCCTCGCGGGCGAGTTGATCTGCGTAAATATGTCGGTGTGCGGCAGATAGGCGATTCAAGTTGTTATCTTTTTCAAAATATCCACCAGCAATATCGAATTGTCCCCTTTTTCTGAATTCACCGCCAATAAATGCGTATCCATTGTACACCTCCGGGGCTTCATCATAGGCGCGTTCGACCTCCTTCTCCGCCATCCTTTCTTTTCCGAAATGGGCCAGCAGCCTTGCATATTGAAGCCGTTGGGAAGGGGAAAACCGTCCGACCTTATCATCTGCCTGATAGTATTGCATCGCAAGCCCATAACGAGCGTAAGCAATCTGTATGCTGCCTATATAAGCATATCCGTCGTAGAGGTCATCACACACCGCATAAGCTTCATCGACAAGCCGAGCAGACTCGTTCCAATACCCGAACTGAGCCAGAGCACGATGATCGAGGGTGTCTTTTATTCCACCTGCCGTCTTGGTGTCATTTTTTTCCTGGTTGACTTCGACTTCATGATAAAAGGGATGAGGAAATCCGCTTTCCAGATCGACAAGCCGATATCCTTCGAGAAGGGATGGATCCTCAAGCGCGGCACGCTGAGTTTCGAGTTTTGCCTCCCCATACCGCTTCAAACTTGCGAGGATAAAAGCCAAAATTGAACGGTAACCAGGAGAAAGCCTGTCAGCGATACGGTCTCTTTCAAAATACTGTAAGGCGGTGTCGATGTTATTTTGTTCAAGAAAAATATTGCCAAGCATCGCATATCCATCCCGCAGCGTCGGGTTGCTACGATACATGCTGCCGACAAATGAATGGGCTCCGGGAAGGCCTTCCTTTTTAAGTCTTTCAGAAATATCGGATTCATTGAATGGGTTATGAGTCATCCGCATCTAAAAACCCTCTGATCATTGAACGGGAGTGCCCGCCAACTTAAAAATAAGGTTTCTTTCGTAAGATGTTTTTGCATGATTTGGCCACAGAAGTTCACCAAACAATCGAACGAACTCTTGATCCATAAAAGGTTTTTTTTCTGACGCCAATAAAAATATCAGCCGTTCTTTAACCGTTTTAAAAGCCGCATTCTTAACTTGTTCAATTAGCGATAGCATCAATGCTTGGGCCTTCGCCTGTTTGTCTCCCTCAAATAAAGAAACCGCAGAAAAAACAGCTGAGATAATATGATATGGAAAGTGTGGAAACGACCATGCCTTGGCGAATACCGACGCGTTTTCGAAGCATTTCCCTTTTGTTCCCGCACCCTTCAAAAATGCAAACAGGAAAATGCAGGGGTTTTGGTCATGTGAGAATTGAGCAGACCTCTTTTTTATTCCCAGAAGAGCTGTTTCAACCGCACGCTCATTGTTGCCGATAAAATACGATGTGACGGCATACTCGAAATGGCACATCCACACCCAGTGATTTACTTTCCTGTTTAATTTCATGACTTGATCGAAACAGGCAAGAGAGTTTTCAATTTCGCCAACCGATCGTAAAGAAAATCCTTTTTCATAAAGTAGAGAACTCGTCTCATTGACAGACAAACCGCCCTTTGTTAACCATGGGTCTATCGTTTCAGCCGCATCCAGGTGATTTCCTTCAAGATTCAGCAGTCGTGCGGCCCAAACGGCTTCCGAGACCGTATCATATTTCGAAAAATCCGCCTTTTTGATGCTTCCCGCGGCGAGATGGAACTGCCAACGACACCGGTGATACATCGTTCTTAAAATATTATAACGGCAGTTACCAGCTCCTTCTTGGTCACAAAATAATAAAAACCTCTCCAGTTCCTTGTACTTTTTCAGCCTTAAAAGTGCTTTCCCGTATTTTTCTCCATCTGCGGTATTTATCCGCATCTCAGGCCCAAGGCCCGATATCATTTTGAAGGCATCCAACCCTCGCCCTTTATCAATCAGCATGTGCGCAATGGTTAAGGCCAAATCATGACCTTTAAGTTCATTAAACTTTTTTAGGTGTTTTATCTTTTCCATCAAATGCAGGATTTCATCACATCTTTGAGTAGATGCCATTACGGTCAGCAATAACCGAACCTCTTGCTGGTTGCTGGCTTTCTCAAGGAATCGGACAGCATCGATTCTCTCTGCAAGAGATTCGGCCAGCCTCGGCCGCTTTTTCATCAACATCGCCTGGCAGGTTGAAAGCAGAATTTTATCGGTAACGAAACCATTAAACCGATCAAAACGTGCTTTTTCTAATACCTGGAGTGCTCTTTTCGGCTGTCCTGTCTTTACGATAATCGTGACCAATAACGTTATCTGTTCAGGGGAAAGATTGTCTATCAACCCTTCATCAACATCGACGTCCTCAATAAGTCGCCTGGTTTTCTCATTTTCTTCATGCCTTAGCAGCTCACCTGCCGCCTTGAGTCTGGTATCAAGCGCAATAAAGGGGCCAAACCTTTCCGACAGATCTTCCATGCCAAGCAATGATACGATACGATCCACTCTACCGGTCCTGATGAGAACACTCGACATCAAGTGAATTTGGGCCGCGTTGTCGGCATGAATAAAAAACGATTCCGCATCGAATCCATCAATAAATCGTTTCGCATGCTCCAGTTGGCCATGATGAAGAAGCGCATTGGAGAAACGAAGCCGCACATCCCATGAACATCCTTCCGAACGAACGATGCCAGCTATTTCCATCGCCCCCCGAATATCTGACGGTGAAGACCGGAGCATTTGCATTGCGACATTCAAAAAAGAGGCATCATTCGCTCTTGTGCATATTACAAGCATGCTTTTCTCAAAGGGATGTATTTTCTTTCGATTGCTGAATAATTTCCGCGTACAAGTAGTCGACCTCATCGATTACGATGCAGGATTCAGCCAACACAAAAGGTTCAATATGCGGAAAGCGGTCTTCGGACAAATCATTAGAACAAAATAAACAAAGCGACCCATCAAAAGTGTACACTGCTGAAAACTGCTGTCTGCCGAATATTTTTTCATTGGTCTCCGCTTGAACGACCTGATCCCCTGAGCCGTCATACTTCCACGAAGCCTTTGATGGGGAAAAGATTTCAACCGTGTCGTACTCACCATGCCTAGCGGAAGTTGTGAAAATGAAAACCAAGCCGGACAGTTCGGCACTATCAATATCAAGCATGATTTCAGTTTCTGTAGATTCACTGTAAATTTCTATTTTTCGATCATATTTAGGCCCGTTTATATCAAATGGGATAATTTGAGAAATCACTCCCCCCCCATCTATCACCCCGCAGCGTAAAGAAATCCTGAGGCTGGAACCTTCGGTTTCCATTCTGATTTTCATTTCCCCATGGCCTTTCAGCGGGCAGGTTGTTTCCTTCTGGATGAACATTCCGCCGGAGTTCGGAACCTCGCTCCGGGAAACACAACCTTCAAAACTTGTCACGATAGAACCCATGAAAATGAAATACGATTTATACTGGCATGGATGGTCCTTGCAAGGCGACAGACCGACCACACATCCGGCCGGTTTTTCTCTATGTGCGGAAATTGCTCTTTCAACAATATCCGGATTCAACATCAGATTCCGGTGATCCAAAAAAATCAAAGCGCCATCCGCACTCGGTAGACGCCTTTTGACCTTTTTTGCCATAGATCTCACTTGTTCAAAGGTGTATGGCCTTTCGGAGCATCCAGCAGGAGGAATATTCATAACCGCCATATTGGTTTTTCCGGCAATTTCACCACCCAGTGGGTCCTGCGTCATAACAATATACCGATCAATACAATCAACGCTCTGAACCATTGACAGAAATCTATTTACACATTTCCTTCCATCTGAAGAGCTCCAGAAGGAATTCCTACCTCCACAAAACGGCAAAATGGCGTTAATCATGTTAAAATCCGAAATCAAAAAGTCCTCTATCAATGACTGCTTCAGCCAATCGCAAATCTTCCAGCGTATCAATGTCGATCAGCATGCATCTGTCGCTCAATACATGATAATAATGCCTTTCAAGTTTTTGCGGCATGCTTGCATAAAGTGTCGCGTATTGGCGATAGTACCGTTTCCAATCCGGGATTGCCTCTGTTTCACTTAAAAGGTTTATCAGTTCCCACCTCTTATAGTCCCGCATATAAAGAATCTGTGGATCGATGGGTACCTCTTTTACAGTCGCCACACTGGTATACCCGCTGAAAAGCACTTCAAGCATCTGATCAATAAAGGCCGGTGTGCGAAACGGTGAAGTAGGGAAAAGGATCACATACACCCTGTTTTCAGAATGGCCGCCAAGTCGGGAAATTGTATATGAAATTGCATCACCGACACTGGCGTTGTCTTCCGCCATTTCACCAGGCCGAAAAAATGGCACTTCAGCTCCCCATTCTTTGGCAACAGCTGCAATTTCTTCATCTTCAGTAGAAACGATAACCCGTGTAATATACTTTGCATAGCGCGCAGCCAAAATTGAGTACGCCACAAGCGGTTTGCCGGCCAGGGCAATGATATTTTTTCGGGGCAAGCCTTTTGAGCCTCCCCGGGCCGGGATGATGGCCAGAACTTCAGATGGACGGGTTGAATATGTCGATTCAGGCTGGTGCATTTGGACTATGTGTTAAGATTTATGAATGTAGGGTCTTTGCTTGGTTTCAGCCAGCCCATCGATCAGATTCCGGGCCGCCTCCATTTCCATATCCAGACGCCCTTCCGTAGTGTAGGAACCCACATGGGGGGTCATGAGTACTCTGGAATGCCCGCACAAAGGCCCATGGTATGGCTCGCAGGAAAAGCTGTCCAACCATGCCCCCGCTATTTTGCCACTATCCAGGGCCTCGCTCAGGGCCGCCTCATTTACGTTCTGCCCGCGGGCCGCGTTGCAAAGGAACGTGCCATCTTTCATCAACCTGAACTCTTTCTCGCCGATGATCTCCTCCTCACCGCCGGCATGCAGGATAACGATGTCCGCGAGGGGCAGGGCCTCGTGCAGGCCCATAAGGCGAAGGGATCCCTTTTTCGGATCGAGGAATGGGTCCACTGCGATGAGGTTCACAGCGAAAGGTTCCAGCAGGGACGCCGTGCGGCGGCCGATCCTGCCAAAGCCCACAACGAGTACTGTCTTGCCCTTGAGCTGATAACCCACGCGTTTGTCCCACTTGCCTCCGGACAAGCTGGCTTGCATTGGCCAAACATCCCGCAGCAGGGTAATCACCATACCCAGGGTCAACTCCGCCACAGCTTGCGTGGGCCCGTAGGGTGTGGAATGGAAAACAATACCCAGATCCTGAACAGCCATCAGGTCTACGTTTGTAATACCTGAGCCGCAACGGGAGATAACTTTAAGCGTAGATGCTTTGAGTACCGGACGGTCTAAGGTTTCTAAACCCGCGATGAGTCCATCCACTCCGGGCAAGAGCGCCATAAGTTCAGACCTGCTCAGCTTCCGTCCGTAGGGGTTGGGTATGATGCTGAGGCCATTTTCACGCAGAAAATCCAGCGGAGCCGAATGGGGTGAACCGAAAGATGACGGTCCGATCAAAACCCTGAAATGCATACCGAAGTCCTCAAAATCCGCCGTCCTGATAAATGTGTTCGATCATCTCCATCAATTTCAGGCTGTCCTGAGTAGAACCGTTCCGGACGGGAGTATCCGTTTGTACGACCTCGAAAAAGTCTTCCATTTCAGCAAACCAGGACCCATCTTCATCGTAAACAAAACGTTCCTCCTGAGCATGACGGGCCTGGGGAGGTGGGGTACGGTTCATGGCGATGCTCAAAACTTCTTTGCCCCAATTGGTCGTATAGGCCATGGATGAGGTGATCAGGCCATTGATGACCATGTATCCTCGTTCCAAAAAGATCTCCAGAGAGAACAAGTGCCGCCACTGGGTCATGGTCGAGTGAAGCGAAGCTACGATGCGGTTGGTATTATTTTTCAACAGGGCGAACACGTTGTCTTCCACCTCCAGGTTCCAATAGAGGTTAGAGCAGAAACTTTTAACCTCATCGAATCCATCTGCGAAAAGCATCAGAAGATCGAGCATATGAATACCCTGATCCAAAAGGATTCCGCCGCCTGCCTGTTCCTTGGATGCACGCCAGGAGTCGAAAAACGTTTTATCCACGCTCTTTCCATAACGACCTCGCATCCAGAGTATCCTGCCGAATTCACCCGTTGCGATACGTTTTCGCGCTTCAACTACACTTGGGTGATACCGGTGGTTAAAGCCGAACATCAACTTCAAACCGGGGTTACGTTTTTCCGCGTCCATCATTTCCAGCACTTCCTGGGAAGAAACACCCGGCGGCTTTTCAGCGAAAACGTGTTTACCTGCATCAAGGGAACGAATGACGTATTCCTTGGTAAATCGGTTGGGGGTGCAGACAAAAACCGTTTCCACTTCAGGGTTGGCCCACAGCGGCTCTGGGTCAGCAACATATCGGAAATCACCTTGTACGGGTGTTGGATCACATACTTGCAGTACACTGTGAGCACCCATTTTTTCCAAAACCTGGTGCCGCAACCGTCCCAATTTTCCATAACCGATAATCCCGAAGTTCATGACTTATAATCTTTCGTAGAAATCAATTAGATCGTCAACTATCATTTGCTCATTCCAAAATACTTCCATGAATTTCCTAGCTTCTTTTCCTTTCTTTTCTCGTAGCGCTCGGTTTTCAATCAACGTTGCGAGAACCGTGCTAAGTTCAATGGTGTTTCGAGCCGAAATCCAGGGAAGGTCTTCGGTACTAAAAAAATCTCGAATATTTTTTCTGTTCCATTCATCCAACCCCGCAATAACCGGCTTCCCCTGGCTGAGGGACTCCAGAGAAGAAACACCATAGTAACCCTGCATATGGTCGAAATGAATATCACACGCCTGCTTTATTCTGAGGCATTCCTCGTGACGCGTGTTGGCTATGACAACCCCTTCAACATTTTTATATTTCCGTTCCAGGGAGGCCATGACGACCTCAAATTCGGCCGTGTTTTTAAGATCCTTTCGGGTAGGGGCCTGACAGACCCGAACCTTATTTGTCGTTTCAATCGAACAAGGTCGGTAGTTGGGAGCGTTTATCGGCACCAGGTTGGGTTGCCAGGCCGCCTCAGGCAATAGCTTCAGGAGATCCGGGGTACTGACCAGGACTCTTCGTTTTAGGCGATGATATTTTTCACGGTATTTGTTCGGATGACTTCTAAAATCAGGGTGGCCGTGATGGTGATGCAGTATGGCTTTCCCGGCGATGAATTCTTTTGCTCTTATCGGTCCGAGTTCAGTGTTTTCATCGGCAAGGAGATGGAAATGCAGGATGTCGGCCTTTTTGAGCAGTTCAGATATTTCCCCAAACCCCTCTTCATCAAGAGCGGGCACATGCAAATCCTTTTCAGTGCCAAAATTATACCGGGTAGTCGTCGTGATAAGGCGACATGCGTGCTCAGTGTGGCGGTTAATGGCATTGGTAAACGCAATACCCATGCCGGCGGGATCGTTTTCAGTTATCATTATAATGTTCATTTGACGTTGGTTACCGGGATTACGCTGATCAATCTGTATTCACAACCTGCGCTTACAGCTCCGCCCCCTCGATTACATATCGAAAAGAGGCATAATTATTGGAGATGACGGCGTTTACGAAATCTTCCTGAGTTTCAGCAAGGCCGCCTGCTCACTCTCATAGACTTCCTTGATCCCATCACCTAATGCCTTTTCGGTCTCGCGGATATCCCGGACAAGCTGCTGAAGATCCCCCGGTTCAAGGGATGCCTTTTGGTCATTCCCCCACATGCCCCGGTCAAGGGTGATATGCCGTTCCACGAAAGAAGCGCCGATGGCGACTGCGGCGCATGTGGTGACCAGGCCCAATTCATGGCCTGAATAGCCAATGGGACAATTGAACTCCCGCCGCAGGGTTTTGATCATGCTCAGGTTGAGTTCCTCCGGTTTGCATGCGTAGCTGCTGGTGCAGTGCGCCATGAGAAGGCGGTCCTGGTTCAACAGAGAAACCGCATGCCGGATCTCTTTCATGGTGGACATTCCGGTAGAAAGGATTATCGGACGTCCCTCAGAATTTAAACGCCGGAGGAGATTGTCATTGGTAAGGGCTGCGGAACATACTTTATGGCAAACCGGGGAAAACTGTTCCAGAAAATCAACGGATGGGCCATCCCAGCATGATGCGAACCACATAATACCCTTGTCTTTACAATATCGATCAATCTCCCGGTATTCCGCTTCATTAAACTCCACCCGGTCACGATATTCCAGGTACGTCATGGTCCCCCAGGGGGTCTGTTTCATAACAACCTGCTGCCGTACGGGCACACAGAGATGAGGCGTCCGTTTTTGGAACTTGACGGCATCACAGTCAGAAGAAACGGCCACGTCAATCAATCTTTTGGCGATTTCGAGACTGCCGTTGTGATTGATCCCGATTTCGGCAATGATGTAGGCGGGTTGATCATCACCTATTATGCGGTCTCCAATTTGAATGGTTCTCTGACCCATGTTCCGAATTTCCCTTTAGAGCGGCGCCAATCATCCCTTCTATAAATTGGACAATTTTACAATTTTTATTTTTTCATCCACGAATCGGCGGAGGAAATCGTGGATTTCTTCCTGTTTGCCAAAGGATGTAATCACTACGGCATCCACATTGATCTTCTTTAATATAACAGGGGGTTGAATTATCAAATCCCCGAACGGCTTCCCCTGTTTTTTCGGGTCGCTGTCCACAACGGCTGCCACCTCTAATGGCACCTCTTTGATGACAGCGTAAACCACCTCTGCGGTATAAGCGGCCCCGAACAAGGCAACGGTTCGGATGCCGTCTGAACGGATTTGATGGAGTCTTTTCCCGATTTCATCTTTAGCGCCCCCGTAAAGCCGGATGATCTCTGCGGAATAGGAGAGCAATAATGAAAGGAGTTCATCCCGTCCCTTTACCGTAAGGTGGTATCTCCGGGTGCGATTGGTGTTGCCACCCACGGAGATGATGCCATCTTTCCGGAGTTCTTTAATGTAGTTGTTCACCATTGAGCTACTTAAATGTGTAACCCGACCAATTCCATGCTGGCTGATCTCGGAAATATTTTGAATGGACAGAAGAATAGACAACCGCCTTAATTTTTTTGTAGGGGCAAAAAATTCTGCATTGAATGATTGTATCATTTTTATCGATCCTAAAGGTTTACTACCGTTTGTTCACTGAATGGACAGTCTTCGTGAAAATTTTTCCTTATTTATTTTTTGCTGAAGATATTAATCGCAGCCTCATTCATCAGACCTTGTTCCTTTTTTGACAACTCTTGAACGTGAGCCTTGAGCCCTTTTTCCCGCAATCGATCAATGGTTTTCCTGTTCTTCATAGCGCCAACCACCTCTTCTCGCTTCAGATCAACACTTTTCTCGGCTTCCAAGATCTTTTCCGACTGTTCTTCAATCTCCTTTGATACCTGTTGGAGATAGTCAGTGTACAACAAGATATCAGAAACGCTAATACTTTTCACCTGTTTTTGCTGCAATTCCACCGAAAATCTATCCCTTACCTGCTCAAAGTTTGACAATCTCTCTCTCTCATTAAGCAGCTGCCTTTTTAAAACGGCAAAATCCTTTTGAAGGTCTTCTTCTAAGAGTTTGCGGTATTTTAAAACCGGTTCCAGACTGAATTTATACATCATTTAGTCCAAGGGCTTGCACGAAAATATCAACTTGGTTTTCGAGCGGTGAATATCTCTTCCAGTTTTTGAATACTATCATCGATCCCCTCATTTTCCTGTATCCCCTGCCTGAGATATTCGTTCGCTTTTTCTATCATCTGTATTGAATAATCGATCTTAGGGTTGCTCCCCCCTACATAGGCCCCGATATTGATCAGATCCTCTGCCTTTCTGTATGTGGCTAAAATCTGCTTGAGTCTGTTGGCACATTCTCTGTGCTCCAAACTTGCGATATCCGTCATCACCCGGCTAACACTTCCCAAAACATCTATGGCAGGATAATGGTTTTGCTCGGCAAGGTCCCTCGCCAAAACGATGTGTCCATCCAGTATGGATCTTACCGCATCGGCGATCGGTTCGTTCATGTCATCACCCTCAACCAATACGGTATACAGACCGGTAATGGTACCATGATTCGAAGAGGTCCCCGCCCTCTCCAACAACTTTGGCAATATGGTAAAGACAGAGGGTGTATAGCCCTTGGTAGTTGGCGGCTCCCCGGCGGCAAGCCCTACCTCTCTTTGGGCCATGGCAAACCGGGTCACGGAATCCATCATGAGAATAACATGTTTACCCTGGTCGCGAAAATATTCGGCAATGGCAGTGGCAATAAATGCCCCTCTCATCCTGACCAACGGGAGATGATCGGAAGTGGCAACAACCACCACCGATCTTTTGAGCCCCTCCTCCCCTAACTCTTTCTGGATAAAATCATTCAGCTCCCTTCCTCTTTCCCCGATTAGTGCAATTACGTTAACGTCCGCAGTCGTATTCCGCGCTATCATACCTAAGAGGACGCTTTTTCCCACACCTGATCCTGCAAAAATACCCATCCTCTGGCCACATCCCACAGTCAGGACCCCATTGATAGCCCTTATTCCCAAATCCAAAGGTTGATCAATTCGCTTCCTCAAAAGAGGATTGATGGGGTTTGTGTAAAGGGGGTACGCAGTTCTGGAGAGGATGGGGCCTTTCCCATCAATCGGATTTCCAAGGCCATCAATCACCCGTCCCAAGAGCCCATCCCCCACTCCGATCGATGCATCCTGGTCCCTGGCAACGACCTTGTTTCCGGGGGCTATTCCCCTGATTTCACCTAACGGCACAAGGAGCACTCTATTGTCCCTGAAACCCAAGACCTCAGCCTTTACCCTCGGGAGACTCCCCGCGGGATAGATATGACAGATGCTCCCCAGCTGAGTTGCCGGACCGTCAGCTTCGGTTACGAAACCAGCCACTTTGGTTACCCTTCCCATGGCAACGATTGGGCTTGAACTGTCCAGGACTGAACGATATCTTGTTAGGTCAACAGCTGATTCCATTTATTTCTTCCATTACGCTTAACTTTTTCAAACCTATGGCATTTCTGATCTGAGCAGATCCCCAACCGCCTGAAGCTGGCTCTCAATCCTTGCGTCTATACTGCCAAACTCAGTTTCAATGACACAGCCTCCCCTGGAAATAGTATCGTCACCTTCGATAATAACATCCTTGGGATTATCGGTTAATCCCGAAATCTGATACCCGGATTCATTGATAAATTGAAGGTCCAGTTTGTTGATCCTGATCTTGATCTTTTCCTGGTCAACAACTTTCTCAAGTGCCCCTTTGAGAACCCCCAGGAGGGTCTCCTTGTCTACTGAAACTTCATGAAACACGACCTTTTCAGCAATCGCCAAGGCCAATTCCACTGACCCCCTTTCAATGTTGAGACAAAGATCCTCTTTTGTTTCCCACAATTCTGAAATAGCCTTATCAAAGGTATCAAAGATGGTCTGGAGTCTTTTTCTTTCAGATTCCGTCCCTGCCTCTTCCCCTTTCATGAACCCCTCAGTATAAGCGCTCTCTTTGAGGTCCTCGAAACGGGCTATGTTCTCAGCGGATGCATTTTCGGAATCAGGGAGAAAGCCATTGTTTCCATTGGCGTCAATGGACTCAAAGCCCTTTCCCTTTTCCCCTTTGTCCTGGCTCGCAAGAGGTCTGCAGGCGTCTATCTCCTGAAAACAATGGGACATGAATCGGTCTTTCTTTGCAGATGCATCGTTTTTAATGATCTTATACAATGAGCTGCTCCCCTCCACGGCCGGCTATTACTATTTCTCCCTGATCTGCCATCTCTTGAATTGTCCTGGTTATCAAGTATTGAGCATCTTCAACATCTTTCATCCTTACAGCGCCTAAGACCTCAAGCTCTTCTTTCAACATCTCCGCTGCCCGTTCAGACATGTTTGAAAAGATCTTCTCTTTTACATCCTCGGAAGCCGCCTTCAAAGAGATTGCCAATTCCCGAGACTCAACCTTTCTCAATACCTTTTGCAGGCCTTGATTATCGATCAACACAACGTCTTCAAAAGTGAACATCTTTTGTTTTATAGATGCCGCCAGGTCCACATCATCATCCTCAATTGCCTCCAATATGATCTGGCTGGACATGCCATCCATCAGATTAAATATTTCCGCCGCCAACCCCGGGCCGCCTGTCACAGCACTCACAGAGTCTTTGCTATCTTCCAGGGCCTCGTCAAAAATCTTGGATATCTCCTGGATCATCCCCGTTCCAACTTTGTCTAATGTGGCAATCCTAAGCCCCACATCAGCCTTCATTTCATCAGACAGATTGGCCAATACATCACTTGCCACCTCTGGTTTGACATGTATTAAAATAACGGCAACGGTTTGTGGATGTTCATCCTTAATCAATTCAAAAAGGCGATCCGCCGGTAACGACGTGAGGCTCTTTAAATCAGGAGCTGCATTATCTGAACTATCAGAGCGCGTTTCACTCGTTTTCGTTTCCCGGGACGGGGGAGGGCCTCCAATCTGGCGAGGTTTGGTTTCTCCCGACATTCGGATAAACTCTTGAGAAACTTTTTCCACCACATCCGGTGATATTTCTCCCATTTGTGCGAGATGATTTTCTATCACCCGCCGCTCCTCCTCATTCATCATGTTGAGAATATTTTCTGCCCCCACTTTTCCAACAGATTGAATGATGATGGCAACTTTAATGGAACCGGGTAAAGTTTTAGGGTCCATAGGCTATCTATTCCGTATCCATCTCACAGGTTCAAAGAGGTTAAGGGTTCGAGGTTCAGGCTTCATCTTCCTTCATCCAGCCTCTCATCAAATCTAAAGTTTGCGCTTCCTGATTTCCTGTCAACAAGCGTAACGCCTTGTCTCTGTTGGGCATGCTTTTCCCGGACTCGCTCTCAATTTCCGCTAGTGTTTTGGGAAGTTGCGTCAGCATTGGCCCTCCCTCTGCCGAACTGGCCGTCAGCCACCGAATTACCGGTCTTATCACGAAGATAAAAGAAAACAACAACAAAATGCTTAGAGAGACAAGTTTCATGGAAGGCGCATACTCCTTCAAGGTGGAGAGCCAACCCCCGGCTGTTTCATCTTCTTCATCTTCAATCGTCATAGGGGGTTCAAAGGGGAGATTGACCACTTCCACACTATCCCCCCTCTTGGCATTGAAGTTTATGGCGTGTTTTACGATTTTTTCAAGTTTCGCCATCTCATCATCACTCCTGGGAATATATTTCCACTCCGTTTTATCATCTTTGCCCACAACACTTTTGTGAATTCCATCAACCATCACTGCCACCGACACACTTTTCAATCTTGCAAATGGTTCCACGATGCGGCTGGTTACCTTGCTTATTTCATAATTAACAGTGCGATCTTGCTTCTCAAATGATGGACTTGAGGCCGATTTTTCAGCTTCTTGGGCCTGGGCGGACCCGGGGGCCTGATCTGCCGCCGCTTCCGTGTTTTCCGTGGCCTGGATAGATTCATTGGCTTGGGTATTGGAAAGTACCCCGGGTACACCTGAAGGTGCTGCTTCCTTCACACCGGATCGCTCGCTGAAAAGCTGTTCGCTTCGTATCGCTTTATTATCCGGCTTATACAACTCCTCAGTCTTCTCCTCCCTCGTGAAATCCAGGGAGCACGAAGCCCTTGCGATCGCTTTTCCGGCGCCCAATACCGTTTCCAACATGGTTTGGATTCTGTTTTCTAAGCTCCTCTCCATTTTCTCCTGCAAACCCAACTGATCAGAGCTAACCTGGCCCGTTCCGGATTTGTTCTTTGTACCGGATAACATTTTGCCATAGTTATCCACTATGGTAATATTTTCGGGGCTCAAGCTGGAGATGCTCGATGAAACAAGATGAACAATCGCCTGGACTTGATCTTTACTTAGCCATCTTCCGGAACGAAGTTTCAGAATAACCGAAGCCGTTGCCGGGGTATCCTCCTCTATGAACAGAGACTTGGCCGGCATAACGATGTGAATCCTTGAGCTTTGGACCCCATCAATCCTGTCAATTGTTCGAGAGAGCTCCCCCTGCAATGCCCTTTGATAATTCACATTTTGCACAAATTCGGTCATCCCGAGCTTGGCATTGTCAAAAATCTCGAACCCAACGCCGCTCCCCCGGGGCAAACCACTTGCAGCCAATTCGAGTCGGA
>Ga0233431_1001466_pt1 | contig 40777 bp, 70 predicted proteins | sample SI_118_April2016_FD_179867 | JGI IMG/M metagenome (GOLD analysis project Ga0233431, IMG submission 179867) | Seawater microbial communities from Saanich Inlet, British Columbia, Canada - SI_118_April2016_200_MG | ecosystem: Environmental > Aquatic > Marine > Inlet | place: Canada: British... | reverse complement strand
GAGACACGTTTGTTGCGTTTAACTGGTAGAGTTTGTTGTCATACGATCCGACATAAACATATCCGTTGGAGATTGCTGGGGAAGAAGAAATAAGACCGCCAGTTGTATATGTTGCTATCATCTGAGAGATGTTTGTTACGTTTAGTTGATGAAGTTTGTTGTCGATTGACCCGACATAAACATACCCATTGGAGATTGCGGGGGAAGATAAAACCTGATCGCCAGTCGTATATGTTGCTATCATCTGAGAAATATTTGTTGCATTTAACTGGTAGAGTTTGTTGTCCTCAGAGCCAACATAAACATATCCGTTAGAGACTGTGGGGGAAGACCGCACATCTCCGCCAGTTGTATATGTTGCTATCATCTGAGACACGTTTGTTGCGTTTAACTGGTAGAGTTTGTTGTCATACGATCCGACATAAACATATCCGTTGGAGATTGCTGGGGAAGAAGAAATAAGACCGCCAGTTGTATATGTTGCTATCATCTGAGAAATATTTGTTGCATTTAGTTGATGAAGTTTGTTGTTTTCGGAGCCAACATAAACATATCCGTTAGCAACTGCGGGGGAAGAAAAGATCGGGGAGCCAGCGTAATAACTAGCCACAAACTGAGAAATATTATAAGTAGTATCTGCCTGAGTTATCCAGTCTTGACTTCTTACCGTGTCTCCAGTTTGCATGTAAGAAGTCCAGTCTGTGTTGCCGTAAACAATATCCCCGATAGAGTCCCAAATATATAATGTTGAGTTTAGTAATTGTATATCGTCTGTCAAATTTGCTACAAAAGAATACAAAAAAGAGGAAGAGTAAATATTGTTTTCTGGGCTTATTAATTCTATTGTTGGAATACTATAATTAAGCGTTAAGGTGTAATTCGAAGTGGCAAACGAACAAGAGGAGTCATTATCGCAAGAGTATATGTTCCATTCGTATGTACTATAATTAGAAAAAGAATGTTCAAATTCGACTTCTCCTGAAACTCCTTCTAAATCTTGTTCATTATAAAACCATGAGGCGTTTAGCTGGTAAACCTTACTATCCTCGCATCCGAAATAAACATACCCATCAGCAACAGCTGGGGAGGAATATATACTCCCGCCAGTCGTATATGTTGCTATCATCTGGGAGACGTTTGAGGCGTTTAGTTGATGAAAAACATTATCAAAAGCTTCTCCTATGTATAAATAGCCGTTGGAGATCGCGGGGGATCCCCAGGCGGCAGCACTAGTCCCCAGATCATAGGTAGAAATTAACTCTGAGACATTGGTTGCGTTTAGCTGCAAAACTCCCTCGGCCTCTGTTATATACAAATAGCCATTAGAGGCAACAGGAGAAGAAAAACTGGAGCCGGCTATGTCATAACTAGCTATTTCTTGAGAGATGTTTGTTGCGTTTAGCTGGTAGAGTTTGCCATAGGCACTAGTAGATGAATATACATAATCGCCGTAAACTACTGGAGCCGTATAGAAACTTTTCGGAGCCGTATAGGTTGCTATCACCTGAGACACGTTTGTTGCATTTAGTTGGTAGAGTTTGTTGTCAGCTGATCCGACATAAACATATCCATTGGAGACTGCGGGGGAAGGCCACACATCCCCGCCGGTTGTATAGGTTGCTATCATCTGAGAGATGTTTGTTGCATTTAGTTGGTAGAGTTTGTTGTCATATGATCCTACATAGACATATCCATTGGAGACTGCGGGGGTGGAATAAATATCATCCCCAGTTGTATAGGTTGCTATCATCTGAGAGATGTTTGTTGCATTTAGTTGGTAGAGTTTGTTGTCTTCGGAGCCTACATAGACATACCCATTGGAGACTGCGGGAGTCTTAGTACCATCCCCAGTTGTATAGGTTGCTATCACCTGAGACACGTTTGTTGCATTTAGTTGGTAGAGTTTGTTGTCTTCGGAGCCTACATAAACATATCCATTGGAGACTGCTGGGGAAGACCATCTAATAGCTCCGCCAGTTGTATAACTAGCCACAAATTGAGAAATATTATAAGTAGTGTCTGCCTGAGCTGTCCAATCTTGACTTCTTGTCGTATCCCCAACTTGCCTAAACGAAGTCCAGTCTGTGTTATCATTTATTCTAACACCTTCAGAGTCCCAAATATATAAAGTAGCATTTAGTAATTGGATATCGTCTGTAACATTACTGATAAACTTTTGAGTTAAAGCACCAGAAGAAAGTGTATCTAATGGGGAAACAAGTGTGACAGAGGGGGCATCGGCTAAGGTTAAAAATAATAAAAACACACCCAAAACAATTAATAATAAGGCTTTCTTCCCAAATCTACAAGAAATCATTTATATCTATCTGCCCCCTTCAACCAATCTTTATTTTTTCTATAAATAAAGCCATAAATTAGCACAAGTGTTATGATAAATAATATAATCATTCCACTGGCGAAATCGTTGGAATAAAGTCTAGACAGATCGATTGTTAAATTATTCGCTACATGCAACGCTAAAAACGGAATAAATGAACCAGTTAGGAGACAGAGTAAGCCTCCTATCCCCCAGAAAACCGCCACTACTATCCCAGCTATAGAAGAATTGCTATAAACAGTCTGATGCCATGTCCACCCAAGGATACTAGAGCCAATAATAACAGACATAAATTTATAGAGAACATGATCTTTTTTAGATAAATTGTATTTTATGGAGACTAGGGTAACTATTAAGGCTATCAAACCAACAGCGAAGGCGAACATTACATTCTCGGCGATTGGGATTTGGGCTGTTGATAGTGAAACAGAATCTAATGCGGAAAATTGTTGCGGTAATTGTACATAAGGAACTATCCCTTGTTTTAGAGATTTACTTAAATTTGCAAAGAAGAATAATGCAAAGAAAAATATAGACGATAATAAAGTTATCTGCATATAAGTAAAATTCTTTAATATTCCCTCTTCCTTATTATGAATCCCTATATTGTCCCCATACTTATCATTTCCTTTCCAAAGATAATTTATCAAATAAACCACGATTAAACCAACAAAAAAAAGCGATATATCAGAATAAATCGCTACCTGTGAAGCAATTTTATCATCTAAAAGCCCAGCTTTCCCAAGAAATAAAGTATAGGGCAATAAATATCCTGCTCCAAAAAGAAATGCGACTAACATAAGGAATCCAACTATTTTTGGTATTTTTGTTTTAGCCATATTTCTTTTTTTAAACAGTCCTGAAAATATATAAAACTATTGATTAAGTAGTTACTTGATAGTTCAGACAAAGTTATATAAAGTAATATATTGTATAACTTGTATGATATACAGTGATATTAATCCTAGGGTGGAGACCTTTAAAATAAGTCCAAGCCCAAAAAAGATACTCGCCGTTATAATATGTTCTAGCATGAGTTTAATATTGCCAGATTGTGGTCTAGGGTTTATTTTAGCTTCTTGCATATCCTCGCCAGTAGGTTTTAAAAAATCATTTAAAAACAAAGCTCATGATTTAAAATATAAGATGATTGCCATGAGAATTAAATATTTATGGAGATTAAATTTATGAGTAATCCCGTATACACCATAAAGTATCGTTGGTTTATTTATTCAAGATTGTTTATGGTGTATTTTTTTTATTTCCCTGCAAGATTAGCATATAAATTTGATAGCTGGTATACTCATTTTTTATGTAAACTAGAAAACAAAACAAAAAAGAAAGAGGTTCGCACCTGCGAGATTAAAAAAACAATAAAAAAAGTCGATAAAGTCGATACTATTAAAGAACAAAGGATATTCTTTTGCCACGGAAGAAAATTTTATAAAATGGGATCGGATGCTCTGCGGAAGAAGACAAATAATAATCGAATATATTATAAACCACATTTAAGAGCTTATTATATAGTAGATTTTTTGTAAATTATAAAATAACTTAACGACATATTTATATACTATGTGGTATATATACTAACATGTAAACATAAACAAGGGAGATACTAACTTATTCTCATACGTCTGAACATTATTCCTAAATCATGTTCGTACATTCATTAACAGATGCATGAGTCCTAGTTTGGATCCTCCTTGTTCATATTTACATTTGGAATAAAGGTCATAATGAAAAAACTAACAGCATTAATTCTCACCCTTTTATTATGTTTAACTGCGGTTAGTGGATATTCTTCGACTGCAACACTTACTTTCGGAATAGAAAAGACAAATTATGTTTACGTAGAAGGTCAACCCATTGAAACTATAAACCAAAGCTATAATAATACCTATAACAATGATAGCGATAATAGGTCAAGTTATGTATCGCCTATAAGTAGAATAGTTGGGCTGTTTGGTAAATGGTATATTTGGAATAAAAATACTGAATAAATATCGCTTATTTAATTTTATATTTCTTAAAATTTTTATCTTTATCTATCAAAATAATATTTATGTAATCATCTTCCTTTGGAGGCTGAAATTCAATATAATTTATAGTTATATTCTTTTTAACCCCTGGATATAAACTATATGTAGTTTTATAGCAATTCTCATAATTATCAAATCCTTCGATATTTACAAGTTTATATTCTGTCTCGTTATTAAACAAAGGCTCAACAAAAAGATAGCAAAGCGACTCCTCTAAACAAAAACTAACATTCTTAAAGTTATTTGAACTCATCTCAACAACTATCGGATCTCCAAAATAATTCACTGTTGGGTATCTAGGTTTAGTCAATTCTATATCTATTCTATTATTATTATTAACATTTATAATATATTCTTCTTCGTAAAAATCTTGATTTCTAATATTAATGTTCCCTATTTTATTCTCTCCCTTAATTATTTGAAATACTTCGTATGTATTGGAGGTATTAAATATTTCCCCATTAATAATAACCCCAGTCTCTATTATATCACGATCATATCTGGTGGATAACGATATATTTATTTTTTCTATTTCTGTTGCTGGAGAATAAGTTGTATATCCATAATATCCTATGCAAAACATAACTATTAGGATAAAAAAAAATGTTATAACTTTATTCATTTGATGGTGGGAAACCTCTTTTATTATCAAATGTAAGCAGATCTTTCTTTTCTTTAAGAAGTCTGTTAGCATTTTCTATTAAACTTAAAGACAACTCCTCTCCATACTGCTTCATAGCTATTTCCTTGATAGACTTTAATCTTTTCTTATATAATTCTTTCTCATCCATAGAAATCTTTTTGTTATTTATTAATTCACTAGCCATATTACCTATTACGGTATTTTTAGTATTTTCTGGTATTCTATCATATTTCTGGGGAAAGGCAAAGTAAACTCTTTTATTCGTAGAGAGTCCACTTTCCACCAATAAGTTTTTATCAAAAAATAGAACTTTTGACTTTATAGGCACGTCAAGGTTTTTTCTAGAAAGAAAAGTATTGAGTTGACCTATGCCCTGGGCTTCTTTGAGTATATTCTTGTCTCGAGATGAAAAAACAACCTTAACTCTATTATCTGAATATTCTATATCTTCAATTAAACCAAAACATCCTTCATCTGACAAATTAGAATCAAAGATAATTATAAAATCTTCATTTACCGATATGTCTCTATTCTTGTCCTTATCTTTTATTAAAAAATAAAACAGGTATATGGTTATGGTGGCAAGGCATAGGGAGGCGAAAATCAATACACTAATAATCAAGCTAAAAACCATTAGATTATATCCTCTTTTTCTGCACGTTCATTTTTTACTCGTCGAGTGATGCGCTCTATTCTTCTCAGCGGATTGCCAAACTGGTCAAGAGACTCTTCCGTTTTTTCTATATTAGGCTCATCAAAAGGATTACTGGCTATATTAATCATTTCATTTGTTACTTTATCAGAATAAAGGCTTATGTTGGCATTTTCTTTAGATAGCGGGATAAGAGTTGGTACCCTATTATGATAATTTGCATTAATTATCATAATAGCTTCCTCGTCATCTAAATCCAAAGCAAGTTTTAACGCATAAATAGTATTCCCGTTGACAGTCTTGCTTCTTGTTTGTCTTGGGTTGCCCTTTAATATATTGTTCCACCTCTTCCCAACCTCTATCTCAATAACTTCTTTGATTTCATCTGGAGCCATGGGTTCTGGTATATTGTCAAGGTATGAACCTCTTTTTTTGCCGATATTTTTATAATAGTCCTCTCCGAATGTTAAAAAAAGTGTAATTATAGTGACCATAATAGAAGAATAAAAAACAGCGTCTTTGGTTGCATTTGAAATATCGGTGCCAAAATATAATCCCCAAGCTATTATAAGCAATACCCAGGATATCGCTTTCGCGCGTTTTATATTTTCTTCATCAAGAGTCACCATTGCATCTCCCCCGCTTTTTGATTTGGTATTTTATTTTTTCGCTTCTGCCATACTATAATGCCGAATATTCCGCAGGATAGTGATAAAAACAAAATAATAACAAACAAAATAATAACTGAAAGGGAATCAAGTTTAACCTCTATATCCCCCTGTCTTGACGCTATATCATAGGTATTATTACTTAGAACACTTATCTCGTTTGTTTGATTAATGTCTGTTTCTGTTTGATCTTTTTTAAAGTCTGAGTTCTTTTTAGAGTCGGCGACATACCTTTCCATTAATTCTGCTAGTGTATTTTTTGATATAACCTGAGTAATATTATCCTCTTGGACTCCCCCAGAGGAGTCAAGTGCAACGCACATCGAGTCCTCTGGATAACTCTTGCAATACAAAATAAAAGAGTTTCTAAGCATCTCTGGATCAAAATCTCCGATGTCGCCTATTGATCTTACAATACTATGAGGAATAAAAATATAAAAAGACTTTTCTATTTCATGAAAATTCCCAGATACTTTTAATTTTTTAGTATATGTTTTATTCGTATCACTTGTGTTATAAATCTTAGGATCTATTGTATAGGCTATGTTTTTACTCTCCCCCGCTTTCAAATCAAAAAGGTTCTCGCCAAAACTCAACCACTCAGCTTTTAAATTAATATTTTTAGCCTCCTTCTGCCCGATATTTTTAACTTTCAATATATCTTCCTTTTCTCCGTTGTAATTTATAGTATAATTAGTTTCTATAATAACAATCTCAACTTCTGTATTAGGATAATTGATATTCAATTTTAAGTTTAATTTTGCATCATAATTATAGGAATGGACAAGTCCCTCATCTCCTTGTACCTCTATCGTACATATATGAGTAAATTTAGTTATTCTTGTGGCATAATATTTTATGGTTTCTTGGGTGGAAAATTTTCTTGTAACATTTTTATCTTCAAGTATAGTCTGGAAAGAATCGCCAGAGTCTGCACTGATTAATTTTATATAATCATTGACCTTATTGACCCACGTGACAGAATCGCCCACAATTAGATTTAAATTACATTTATCAAAACCGTTTTCAAATTCAATATTAACAATATGTGTCTGGTTAGATGCTCCCATGGAAGCCTGATAAACACCCCTAAAAGTCAAGGCTCCATCATAATCCTCATCGCCAGTATATTTCACTTCAACTACTTTGGACTGTCCTGATGAAAGATTAAATTTTTCAACACTAGCAAAGTCTTGAGTTATCGCAATATTATAAAAATCAAATGACTCTGTGTTAGTTATATTAACGCTTATTTTTTCATCTATTCCATAAGTTTTATTTAAAAGATTTTGTGTGCCATTAATTACCAGCCCATTAGCCGAAATAATAGGTAAAATATAAGCCAATATAGTAATAAAAACTATATATTTAATATTCTTCTTCATTATTCCCTCTTCTTTTTATACTTATTTTGTATTTCTTGCATTTGCGAAAGCCACTCTTTCAAGGTATTTTTTTCGTTAGTTGGCATTTTTTCATTCCGTAAATCATCCTTTATTTTTTGTACAAACCAGTAAGCTAATTTCTCCTCAAAGATCTCAGTTATTTTATTCTTTCTAGAAACACCGGCTTTTTTTAAAAGGCAATCTGTTAAATACCAAGATACATCTTCTTTATTTTCAAAACCACAACACAACATCCAACAAAGATACATTAGGTTAGTACCACCTCCTACATACCTATCACTAGGACAAGCAAAAGCATTATCCAGAGAGCGCGAAGTCTGTATAGTAGAAAATCTTATATCTTTTCTTCTTGATTTGGATTTGATTTTGTCTGGGACGATACCAAAAAAGTTATCTGTTTGCATCTTCCCCGATATCTTATAAATTTGTTTATTGTCCATTTTAGCAACTCCTTATTATTACTATGGTATACTAATACTATTATATAAATGTTTTTATTACTGACAGGTACATTTATATAATAATTATATGTTGACTACATATGACAACTGATGACTTCATATTTTTAAAAAGTTCAATTAAAGATGTAAAAACGGGGAAAAAGCATAAGGTTAGATATTCTAAAGGCGGTTACACAAAACAAAGCGGATTATCTGAAGAAACAATAAGTATTTATGCCAAGGGATATGAGTCATTACCAAAGGCATTAAATCCTAGCAATAACACAAACTCCCAAATAGATTATTTTGATACCGACACGATAAGGATTTTACCAAATAGTAAATATTACAGAGCTGTTTTAAGGGCAATGCAAAAAAAATGAAGTGTTTGATAAAAGTTTTAGATAATCTTCTTTAAGTTTTTCTTCGCCTAAAAAGATAAAGGAAAATAGCAAGAACCAATATGGATACTACGCAAGAGCAAAAAGTCACAACTACCGGAGCGTCGCTAAAAAAAAGTCCGAACTTCTTCATTTTGATGTCAAGTTTATTTAATATATCATTAAACATAGAGGCATCGATTAATGACAAAGATTCTTCCAAAAAGATCGTTTTCCCTCTCTCTGCTGTTTCGACTCTTATTATTGGATTTTCCTCATATCTAGGTATGACGGATTGATACAAACCAATATTATCGCTATTATATAAAAGTAAGGTGACTTTAGCGATATAGGTACCGCCAGATACTCTGTTTATAGTATATTCATAATCTTCTGGGTCTAAATTTGGTATTTTGAGAATAACTGTGTCTGGGTCGATAAAATTGCCATTTTTATCATAAGTGTAAATTACAATCTCATTCTCCTTCCCCTTTACCCAGTCATTATGTACTAACTGCATACTAGTTAATCCTATACTTCTCGACCCAGATCCAGATTGAAGGCCGAAGTCTCCTATCTCTATATAAGAAGAGACGGGTATAAAAAGGGATATATTTAATATACCCTCTAAGATAGTGTCATTACTAAATTTTATATCTTGATTGAGGTTAAATAAGGTTAAATTAGAAGCAAGATTGCCAGTATTAGATATAAACCCTTCGCTAGAAATGTTATAAAAACTTATGGAATCTCCTATTGTTAATATATTACAAGACATTGAGTTATTTATAAATATTATATTAGATTGATGTTTTATAGTTATGTTAGTAATCTGGAATGCATGTACTTGACATATTAAAAGCATAAGAAATAACAACAAACAAGGATAAAAGTTTTTTTTCATTAAATATAACATTCCTTTAGAGTATAAAATATTAACTTTTTAATTTATTGATCATTTTTACTGTTACCTCTTTGCCCTTTTTTCTTCTTGTGTTACTGGGGGTTGATTTTTTCTGCATGTTATTTTGTGAGTTAATTAAAAAGTTAATTCTTTTATCTATTTCTAGGTTAGTTAATCCTTTACGTTTTAATATATCAATAAGTATCTTTTTATCTTTTAAATTTATTTGGAGATTTTTTTTCTTATCCGATGAATTTTTCGTATTTTTTATTTTTGGAAAGTATGGCTCCATATCTATATATTATTTTGTTATTTTATAGATTTTTCCATATTAAACAAGGCCTGAAAATACAAAAAGTTAATAAACTTCATTATGCTATTATTAATATAAAAAAGACATAATGTTGCAATGAATAGAGAAGAAAAACTAATAGAAGAAAACACTAGGCTAAAAAAAGCTATAGCTGTTTGTTTAAACAAACCTCTTCTAAGTGATATAAAAGAAGCCTTAGTAAGAATTGAAAATGGAAAATTTGCAGGAAAGGAAGAATTTCTTAAGGGATCTCCCTTAGAATGCCGTCGATAATTGTTTTCTCAGAATTTAGAAATTTCTTTTGATTGTTTTGTGTTCGTGTGCTAAAACAATAATTCTTATCTCCCAGTGGGGAATATATCCTGTCTATATTCAATATCTTTACATAACTCTTCTCTACAAACTTCTTCGGCGGTTGGTCTATTTTTGCGGTTTTTATTTTTACTTCTAAATTTATCCCTTATAAATAGGCTCTTTAATATTTGTAAACTTGGCATTATTTATCATATAATATCGTACCTTATATAACTTTATCTGTAATAGGTGTAACGTATATTACATATGACAAACGGACAAAGTGAAACTAAAGTTACATAAATATATCGTTGAGAAAAGCCATTAAAATCCATAGTTTTATATATTTATCAATTAATTCAAATAAATGCATGGACAAAACTTTAAATTATTGTTTATCATATTATTATGTTTTTCCTCTTTAGCATATGCAACAGAATTAAGTGACTTAAATTTAACGGTTCCTGCAATTTATGCAAATAGTTATAATTTTACTGAGAATTCGACTTTGTTAAATTTTGATGGTCAAACTATATCATTTTTAGAAGATATATTTAATTCTACTTACGATGAAAGATATATTAATTCGGACGGAGATATATTGAATGGTGACTTCACCGTTAAAAATTTAGTTTTATTTAATACTACTGGAGATTCTATTTTTACCCCATACGGAGCTTTAAAGATTTTCCCAAACAACCAAAGTGTAAAATCAGTTATTATTACAAATAGTTCCGACTCTATTGACATTGATGTTGAGGGTTACTCTTTTATTAAATTTCTAGATTCTGTAAATTCTACTGGAGATATATGTGATGGAGATGGTAATTGTCTTTACAATTTAGACGATAGCTCGACTGGACTTATACGTAACAATCTTGATGCCCTATACCTCTTTTCTACAAATGAGGATTATCTTTTTGGAAACTGGTTGGTAACAAGTACGTTTTCTTATAATGGTGAAGATTTTATCAAGGGAGAAGTCCGTGAAAAAGTGGCTGGATTTGGGGCTGGATCACTCGCGATTGAATATAATTTTAGTGATGCTCCTGTGATTTGGGATTTACAACAATCTAGTGAGCTGGAGTCCGGAGTGCCTGATTTAATATGCTCGGAGGGAACATATGTTAAAACGGATGAATCTTGGATAATTACGCCTAGTGCTTCTTTAAGTGATTTTATTACTCTTGATGACACCCCTGGAGCTTTTACTGGCTCATCTGAGTATTTGGTGCGAGTTAATAGTGGAGTGTCTGCTCTGGAATTTTTAAACCCATCAGAAGATTTTTTGTCACAATATTTTAATATCAATGGCAGGAGCGGGGGGCAGACTTTGCAAGGGGGAACAGGTGCAGTAGAAAACCTAACTATCAAAGCAACCGCAACGGGACAAACTCCGGGGTACGTCATATTAGAAGATGATTTAGTTACTGATAGATGGGAGGCTTCGTTTACAAATACTATAATAGGAATTGACTCTGCTGGTTATGACCAGATGAGTGCGAGTGCATTATATAACACCTTATACGGAGCTTTTACACTTTACAGAATAACAGACGGGACTCGTAATGTGGCACTTGGGGCATACGCCGGATACAAAAACAACTACGGCTCTGATAATACTTATGTCGGCACATTCGCGGGGGGGAATAATACCCTTGGAGATAACAATACATTTATCGGCACACATGCAGGTTCAAGACAAAATGATGGGTCTACAGCGTTAGAAAGTCCGGAAGATAGTGTTTATATCGGTAGCCACTCAAAATCGGGCTCAGACCCTTCTGACGGCGAAGACACTATAATAAATGAGATTGTTATTGGGTATAACGCGACTGGGGAAGGAAGCAATACTGTTGTTCTTGGTGATGAAAATATAATTAACACATACCTAAAAGGTCTTATAAATATAGGCTCTATGTCTGATATAGAGACAGAAATAAACTCTAAACCAAATGCTAGTAACGTTCTGGAAAGGGATAACACAGATGTTTATACCCCATCTTCTAATTATAACCCATCGACTAAAAAATACGTGGATGATAGCATAACAGCCTTAACCCCAATCGATGCTGCTGATATTACTGATGGCTCTGTTAGTGATGTAGAGTTTCAATATTTAGACGGCGTTACTTCTGACATACAGACTCAATTAAACGCAAAAGTATCGGATACCGGAGCCGAAACAATCGCCGGAGTTAAAACATTTAGTTCTTTCCCAGTTACTCCTTCATCTGCACCAGAAACAAATTATCAGACAGCAAACAAAAAATACGTAGACGACAATTCTGGTTCAGCTGTAGCACCAGGAACGATTATCATGTGGGCTGGCTCTCTTGCGAACAAACCAGCAGGTACTTTATATTGTAGCGGAGCGACGGTGTCTCGGACTACCTATGCGGCTTTATGGTCTGCGATTGGAACAAATTGGGGATATGGAGATGGATCAACTACCTTTCATCTTCCAGATTTTAGAGGGCGGTTCCCTCGTGGTGTAGATGGTGGAGCTGGAAGAGATCCAGACGCTAATTCAAGGACAGCAAGTAATACGGGAGGAAATACCGGGAGCAATGTTGGAAGTGTACAAACGGATATATATGGGTCTCATACGCATGGAGGTGATATTTACCCTACAAGTCCAAATGTGTATTATGCTAGTGGGGGAGCCGTTGCATCTTCCGGCAATTATGTCGTAGTAACACATGACAGCTCGACCAAGTCGGGACCCGGTGCATGGTTGGGATCTCATGACCACGGATTTTCTATTTATAGCAGTGGGGGAAGTGAAACACGCCCAGAGAACGCGAATGTTTATTATTTGATTTATTATTAGATTAGTTTAATAATTGTCCAAAAATCATTATTATATACTTGGAAACTCCTCTATATAGTGAGTTAAAGAAAAGACGCAGTCGTTTAAAATTATAGTGTTTGTGTCTCCATGCAATATTGCCATATTGTTTATTTTAACTGGACTATTCGAATATCTATCTAATAACTTTATTCCATCTTTATTTAAGACAAATTCGTTATCAGAACCAAAACCTAGCTCTTTTAAAAGAGCTATTTTAGACTTTAAAGACACTTCTTTTAATGATACATTTTCCATTTATATATAATTATATGAGTTCTGTGTACATATGGCTTCTATTACCATGTTAAAACTTTTTGCTTAAGTCTCCCGTTAGTTAAATTGACATATTCTTGGTTTATATCGCAACCTATAAACTTTCTATATAACTCATACGAAGCTTTTGCGGTAGTGCCTGAACCCATAAAACAATCCAATACTATATCACCCTCTCTCGATGATGTTTCGATAATTCTTTTGATTATTGCGAGTGGTTTTTGTGTTGGATGTTTGCCAAGACTTTCTTTTACTCCTAATATATTAAATGTCCAAACATCTGTAAAGTTTTTAGATGGTTCAAACGGGCGACGAATATATTTATAGTCCTCATATGACTTTTCATAATTTAAATAAAGTTCATTATAATCTTTACAAAGATATTGATAATTCGGATTACAATCTTTATTTAACCATTCTTGAAGTTTGATATACTCCTTTTTGGTAATCATATGGTTATATACTGAAGCTAGACTAAGGATTTTATCAGCTGAGCCTCTTTTATTTAAAGGGTTTTTAATAATTTCATCAACTTTAATAAAGTTAATCTCCCCTTTTGCCTTAGATATTTCATTCCTTAAATACTCCTTGCATTCTCGACATGCTTTTGTTACTAGGATTTTATTAGAATTTATATCCCATTCATTTGAATAAAATAGAATCTTTTCTGTAATCGGTGCATAACTACGATATTGATTCCATCCTTTTATTGTTAAATTATTTGGCTTAACCCATGTGATAGAATTTAATAAAATAAATAACTCATCTAAAATAACCTGTACATAGGCACAAACTTTATCATCTGCGAATATGTAAAAAGAACCATTGTCTTTTAAAATCCTTTTTACCTCTAAGCCTAATTTTTTAATCCAATCCTGATATTCTTTAATACCTGTCCACTGATTATCCCATTCATATTTCTGTCCTTTCCAATCAGTCTTCATTACTTGGAAATAAGGAGGATCAATCAGCACCAAATTAACTGATTTATCTGGGATACCTTTAAGCATGTCAAAACAATTCATACAATAAACCTTATTTAAGTCAAATTCGCCTATTTTCATATTATTTAATATTAATTATTTGTTTGTTTTAATAATCTTCCTAGCTATATCTAAATACTGCTTTTTATTGAAATTAGCCAAATCTTCCCATTTTGTTTTATGAATTATAAAAGTCCTATCTACTTCTTCGTATATTATTTTCGCGATATTTTCTTTTTTATTTTCCATTTTAATTAAGCATCTGCCTGATTATTTCAGTTACCACTGATAATGTTTGCCCATCCAGATTGCATGGGCTTCCGGATATGGATAACTTAGACCGACAGACCAAGCCTTAGCTTTTTGTATGTCCTTTAGCTTTTCTTTAAGCTTATTCAATATTTTATGTCGCTCTACTCTTTTCGCGGATTCATAATTCTCTTTATATATTTCATTAACTTTTTCTACAAATTCTTGTTTACTCATTTTCTTCCCTCCATAAATATCGCTTTAATTGCATATGTCAATATATGGAGTGCTATATTAGGATTAACACAATTCCTTAAAACTTGGGCTGGATCATGATTGTTCTTATAGTAAATATTCCCTTTGTAGTTTAATCCATATTCTTTTTTCAACTCTTCCGCTCCTGCTGTATTGCATTTCATAATAAAATTTGGAATTGTTTTTTGCTCAAAATCTTCTATGTCAAAATTAGCCCAAATAAGATGCCTTCCTATTTCTTTTGTAGGTTTTATTAGAGGTATATAGTATGGCTTAACATTTTCTACAACCCATTTACCCTTAAAATTATGTTGTAAAAATATTATATCTCCATATAGGGACATATCTGGCAATATTGGTTTTCTATTCTTTCCACACCTAATCATCCTAGTATGAGATTGGCATGGTCTACTTATCCATATAAAATCAAACTCTTTATAATGTTGTAATAAATATGCCTCTGCGTTTCCAGTAATGACTTTATCATTTGGGAAATTATCCTGATACGCCTTAGCTATTTTAGGGTCTAATTCTACCGCTGTAATCTCATGATTGTCACCCCAAAGTCTCCTATTTCCCCCTAGCCCAGAACATAAGTTAAGAATCTTCATCGTCTTTACCTGATTTATATAAAAAAAGTTCTGAATATTTATTTTTTAATTCATTATATCTATTTTCCAAAGTTTGCACATCCAATCTAAACAACGAGGTCATACAGTCCTTTTCATGTATTCCATCTATAGCGTTACAATCACAAAAAGATTCATCTAATCCTTCGACACTTTCTATAAAGCTAAAAAATAAACGTCTTGCCTTATATTCAAAATCTATAATTTTCTTTCTATTCATTTTCGCGATGTTTTCTTTTTTGTTTTGCATTTTAATTATAATCCCGGTCTTTCCCGAGTGTCAAGTTTTTACGTGTTAGTCCCACGTGAAGACGGCGGGATTCGAACCCGCTTAACCAATGTCCGAGTATCGGCTCTGAAGCCCAGCTCCATCAACTTTGGTGCCTTCTTCTCTCGTCCGCTCTCATTGCTGAGTATGAAATAAAAAAATAATAAATGTTTGGTTTAGTTCTCTAAGCACTGATAGCACTTAAAGTCATCACCGTCAAATTCTCCTTCGTAACACTCAAACTCCTGTTCACAGTCCTCACATATCATTTGTTCTCGATGATGTCAGCTAGTTGACTTGCCCATTTATCGTATCCAGTCGAGATATTTCTAAGATTTTTGATGATCTCCTCTATTCCGCTATCAGGAACCATGCTTAGACCTATTTTACAAGTAAAATTTTTTCTGTATTTACCAGGAGTTTTAACCAATTCACAACTACTCATTTCATCCACGAATGAGTTTTATTTTCTATTTTCATTCTTTATACCTCCTTTCAATTCCTTTCTTTCTTTATCTTTGAAAAATCCGGTTTTAGCTTCCACCACCTTATCCGCAACATCTTCAACTCCAGCCTCAAAACATTTTAAGGATATCTCTTGCACTTCCTTATAGGTTATATACATTTGATTTGGATGAGCATTAAGTACATCTCGGATAATCTTCGCCAGTTTTTTTCTGATTCTTATTTTTACGTACGTCCCTTTTTTATTCATCTGTTTTTATCCTCTCTAGCTCACACTTTTTCCATTCTTCAATTTCCTGTGTTAATAAATTCCAAGTTGTTCCGCATCTGTTACATTTATAAGTTATAAATTTTCCATTTAATAATAATGGCTTCATCAAACAGTTATAACAGCACGGGCTATGTATTATATCATCACTCATCTTTTTCCCTCCATTTTAATCCGCAATTACAATAATCATAATGTTTCACCCCATCAGATACTTCAAGGAGTACAACATATAAATATGAATTACATCTTGGGCAAGAATTTATTTTACTCATCTACTTTCTCCAATTTTATCATAACCGAGGTGTGACATCGAGGACAGCTGGTATATTGGGGGAAAGATATTGTTGGTACTTTTGCACCTGTATAATCCCATTCCTTATCACATCTTTTACAAGTTAGTTTCATTTTATCCCCCCAACTAAACCTACAGCGCTATTAAGACCATCACAACCATCACAACCCTTACAATACCTACAACCCTTACAATACCTACAACCCTCACAATACTCACAACCCTCACAATACTCACAACCCTTACAACCCTCACAATACTCACAATCATTACAATCCCAACAACCTTTATTGGTCTCATTCATCTTTTCATAATTAGAAAATATCTCAGCAAATCCTTTATCAACTCCATTAATCGATTTATCTTCTCTGTTAAAGAAATCATCATAACTACCAAATATTTGTGTTTTCATTTTATTCCTTTTTTCATTTTAAAGTAAAACCAGTTCAATTTTATTACATGTATTTCCGATATTGGACAACTCACCTTCATCTTTAGAGATGCACTCTGGATTATCTTCTAAATATTCTATTCTTGCCAGTAAATTCTTATGAATAAAATGCAGTTCTGATATTGTGAACTTTATTTGCTTATTCTCCATCTTCAATCCTCCGCAGTTTCTCTCTAAATTCTATCTCTATATTATCCCAGTCATTCCATTCGTAATCTTCTTTAGCTCTACTAAGATACTGATAACATTCCTCTATTTTGCTTTTTTCTTGTCCACATATATGAAGTACTTTAACTATGCTAGTTACATTTCTAATTTTATCCATTTACAGCCTCCGCGCACATATCAGAGTACTCTTGCTCAAGTCCAAAGAACTCAACCCAGTCTGCAACATCTAAATCACCCTCAGCAGATTTCAACCACACAAGAGCCTCTTCGCGTATTGCCTCTTTGCGTTTTAGACATTTAGTATATTTAACTACCAGACATTTAATATATTTATCTACCCCCATATTCTTTTTTATTTCATCAATTGTGATCATTATTCCAAATCCTCCTCTCTTAGATTAAAAAAATGAATACAAAAGGAATTTATGGCATCAATATCATCACCGTTAACCTTGTGAAGAAAAGGTAAATCCCTATTCTCACCATTTATCTCATTTAAACTCTTAACCCACTTAAGGGCTTCTTTGCGTACACGATATTTAAAATGCCCACTACAACCACCATTAAACATTATTTCCTCCAATGTTTTCAATCCCATTATTCTACTAACTCCGGGTTTAGTTTAATCTTCATCCAATCGCACCAATCAATAAAACCTAAAATAAACGGAGTATGATTACATCCACATAGTTCTCTACAAAAATAAATTCTTTTATTTCGGTCTTTTGATTTGATAAAAGTTATGGCTTCCCTATCATTAAAATAATACCCACTCACTCTTAACTTCATTTCTTCTTTATTAATTTGTATTTTAGATTTAATTTTTAATCTTTTAATCATAGAATAAGTTTCGTCTACAAGATAGAAATCTATGTACTTTTGGATTAGAATACTTAATTTTTCTAAATCTTCTTTTTCAATCATCTCTATAGATAATTCCGATTCATAAAAATATTCTCTGACTAAATCATCACTTTTTTTTAAATGTGTACTTCTTATAATTTGTTTTTTTAACTTTTTTATTTGTTTCATTCTAACAACTCCGGGTTTAATTTTTTAATTCGTGCTTCAATATGAGTAATAATAATTTTTTTAGAATATGGTTCAATCCCATCTCTTCGTGTATTAAAATCTGTTTCATTTAAGTCTTTAACCATTTCTAGAAATCTTAATAAATATTTAATATCGCTATATTTATTTTTTGTTATATCTTCTGGTGGATTTGCTAAGAATTTTATTCTTTCTGGCAAATGTGCAAATGTATATATTAATGCTTCTTTAGTATTCATTCTAACAACTCCAGGTTTAGTTTAATCTTATCCCATTTCTTTAAATTAGTTTTTAGTTCTTTTAGACATTCAATATCAAATGGCATATTTCTTTTACGATTTTCTAATTCTTTTATTCTATTTCTTAATTCCTTTATTATAAAATCAATCGCTCCATCTTGCGTAATAAATAACATTTTTCCAATTTTACTTTTAGAGATTCGTTGGGTGTTGTATTTATCGAACTCTAATGTTATGAATTTTTCACTAATGCTTCTTATATTTGGCTTCATTAATTTTAAACCTACAAACAACTCTTTATCGAAAGAGATTCTTTTTGTTTTATAGTTCGCACCATAAACTATTTGCCCGACTTCTAAATTTTGTTTTTGTTTTACCATTTTATTATATCTTCTGGTGGATTTGCTAAGAATTTTATTTCTCTCATTTTATTTGCGTGAGATGTTCATTAAAAACCTAAAACCGTTTTTAAAAAAAACATACTTCATTTTAGTTCCCGAAAATTCTCCTTGATATGCACCATAAACCTGCTCTCCTGTTTCTATAGTAAGGTGCTGATCATTATAACCAGAACTCTTCAAAAAAATACAGAGCTTATCAATTTGTTCGTTTGTTAAGCCATTCTCGTAATCCCTAGGGATTACATGAAACCCTCCATAAGCGTATTGTTGTTTATTTCTGCTTACTGTTACAAAGGGGTATCTTCTTCGGATTTCTGCCTTAACCCTTGTATATTCTTCGTTTGTTATTTGTTTTATTTCTGTTTCCATGATTATACTACATACTTACTACTATATAAATGTTTCTATGCGTATATACGCATAAAACAGAAGCATTTATATAGTGATACTTTCTTATGGTAACATGAAAACACAAATTAATACTACAGTGGATGTCAAATTGAAGATTTTGTCTGAAGAAGAAGGCTTGAAATTTAATGAAGCTTTAACTTTTGGTTTGAAATTTAAGTTAGCTGATAGATGCTTAATAGATTACCCAGAGTGCAGTTTACTTACTAAAATACAAAAGTTGCAGGAGTTAATAAAAGAGGCTAATATCAAAATAGATAAACTGGAGGGTAAGACTCATGTTTCCTGCATTTCAGCACAATAATTTAAATATTGATAGATTTAATAATTTCTTCTGCTATTTTTTTTATAACCGGAACGCTTACACTATTCCCAAATTGTTTATAGGCTTGACTTTTTGAAACTGGAATATTAAACCATTCTGGGAATCCTTGAACTCTTGCACATTCTCTGGGAGTTAATTTTCTTATTTTACCATTAATTAAGTATGCCCCCGTCTTTCCAGCTACTCCGCCTCCGTATGCAGAAAGGGTTATTGCATGACCGTTTATTCCGTATATTCTTTCTCCTTGCCCACCCTTATTTATTTTTCCAATCTGAATCGGCTTAAGTCCTTTGTATTCTTCTCTGTCAAAAAAGACGACATCTTTCCTATTAATAAAAAATTCTTCATCAACATCTTTTTCTAAAATATGTCTTAAATATATTCTTTCATAAGTAGGACTGGGAAAACTAAAGTCTTCTATCATCAAATCTTTTCTAAAACAAACAAAATATATTCTTTCTCTTGATTGCGGAACGCCATAATCACTCGCTCTTAATACTTGATAAAAAACATTATATCCTATCTTATCAAGATTTTTTAATATTATTTTCAATGTTCTTCCGTTATTATGTCTTTTCAGATTTCTAACATTTTCCAAAAAAAGAATTTTTGATTTATGATGGTTTGCTATTCTAATAATATCAAAAAACAAAGTTCCCCTAGTGTCATTAAACCCCTTTTGATTTCCAGATATACTAAACGCTTGACATGGAAATCCAGCACAAAGCATATCATGAGATGGAATATTAGACTCTTTTATTTTTGTTATATCTCCCGCTGGGGTCTCTTTAAAGTTTTCCCTATAGGTTTCTTGTGCTTTATTGTCCCATTCAGAACTAAAAACACATTTTCCTCCTAATTCTTCTAATGCTATTCTAAACCCGCCTATTCCTGCGAATAAATCTATAAATTTCATTTAATTATCTTTATTTTTTATTTTCAACTTTTAAAATGTTTTTATCTTTCATTCTGAAAGGTAAAAAGAAGGTCTTACCAACCGCTAACTTAACAATGTAGACAAAGGGAAAAACTTATATAGGTTATAAATTCTTAAACACTAGGATGGACTGGGAAAAATTGATTGGAAAAGAATATTTCTTTAAACTTAAAGGTGGGGATGTGTACAATGGCATAATATTAGAAATAGAGAATTCTAATGATCCACTTATTCATATAAAAGATAAATACGGGGACTTAGTTGGTATAAGACTGTCATTTATTATTAAATATTCACAATCAAAACCTAAAAAAAGAGAGGTTAACGTTTGGTAACAATCTTAACAACAAAAGTTAACAACTTTTCCGAGAAAGAACATTAATTAATAAAAGTTAGTTAATAACAACAAAATAACTATTCAAAAGGGTTTTGATTTAGTGGGAAGGACGACCAGAAAATCGTTAATTATCCCAAAAGGAAAAGTTGTTAACTTTTCATGCAACAAAAAAAAAGTTGTTAACAAAAGTTGTTAACTTTGTTACCACAAAAAAGAATGGAATGGCAATAACAAACGGAAGAAGAAAAAAGTATTTAATTAAGAGTATAAACTTTGGTCAACCAGGTGAACCAGCAAGAGAACTAATAGATCAATACGAAAAAGAATTTGGCTCAAATAAAACATCAGAATTAGTAAGACGGTTTGTTATTTATGGGTTAAGTGATGAGCCAGAATTTAAAAAATTCAAGATAAAAAATTTCATAAAAGATCGCAAAAATTTATTTAAAGACATCAAAACCGCCCAAGATGAATTAAGTATTAATTATAGTAGACTAAAAAAACTTGGATTAACAGACTGGCAAATAAATAACATATAATAACTATTTAATTGAATTAATAAGGGTTTCGCGCGAGAATAGGGGTTAAATCCCTGCAAAGCCCTTATTAATATTATATAAGAGAAACGTTAATACTATCTATATATTATTCAGGAAAGACAAATGAAGTTTTTGAAAAAATAACTGAAAAAATAAGTGGGATCGAAAAAGGCAATAATGATATATAAATTAAACATCAGGGGTGTTATTACAAAAAACTAGAAAATAATAACAAAAAATTTATAAGTTACAAATACTAGAAATAAATATGGAAGATGGAATAGATAAAGAAGAATATTTTAATCCTGAAAAAAATTAGAAGAGATGTTATTAAATCCAAAATAAGAGAAAATGCTAACTAGTATATTAACTATAATTGGAATACTTTCTTTAATCTATGTATTTTGGAATTTGAGAAAAATCAAAATAGAAAGGGAGAACATAAGAGAGGAGTTAAGAATAGTTTATACCATAGGGCTTAAAGAATACAACAAGCAATTAGCAGGAAAGATTAATCAACTCTAACCACTTATTCCCACTCTTTAACTCTAATTCAGGACAAGCCAACTCATAAGGACAAACTCCGATCGTCTGGTGTTTCCTAATGAAATTATAAAATATGACATAACCCTGCATTATTGAATTTGTAGAGTAAACAGAACCATGAAAAAATAAGAAATAGTCTTTAATTTATTTTTTTGAAATAATTAACACCCGCTAAGGTAACAATGTACATTTAACCAAACATTTATATAGTAGTAGTATGTAGTATTATTAATTAAACGAGGATCCACAACCTCTTAAAAAAACGTGGGGAAAAACAAATGGGAAACAAAACAAAAAAACAACTAACCAAAATAGAGGTTAGGTTTGACGTATTCTTTGAATACGATAACAAAGAGCTAGAAATAAACGTTTACAGATTAGACTGGAGTAAAACGAAAAAGTCTGATATATTGAGTAGTATCTTTTTAGACGACTACCTAACTAAATCACAATTCGAGGACGAATGTGTTTGTTGGTGCGATACACATGCAACTTAAACTCTCTCGAGAGAGGCGGGGTATTCCACCCCGCTTCCTTATAAAATAATTAAAAAATGAACAAACCAGATACATTTATACATAAGATTGATAAGATTTATAGGGAGAATTATGAGTCTATAAAAAAACAAGAACGAGATAAGATATTAAATAAACTTAAAGAAAAGCTGGAAAACATACAGAAAGCTAGAATTTGGACGAATAGTCTCAGTTATCCGTATCCAGAAGCCCATGCAATATGGATAGGTAAAGAAGAAATTATTAAAGAATTAATTAACGAATATCCTGACAAGAAACAAGTTAATATTATTAAAAATCCAATATGTAATTTCAGCAAACAGGCATCCAATAGATTATGTCTTAAACATGCAGAGAATATCGATAATATACTGACCAGTATTTTTAACGCATAACGTTAAATTAACGTTATTATCATATTGCTACATATCACCTATAAGCCCACTGATACCCATTCTTATATTCACAAAATCCGTATACTCCATTATATCCATCTTAATCTTTTTCTCTAAACACATCATATTATTAGTTAACAATTTTATCTTATTCTTGATAGAATCCTTTCGTCTTTCTTCTTTGGCTTCCTTATATAAATAGCCATCAATAAAGTCATTAGTCCATTGAGCCGCATCCTTTCGATTAGGAAAATATTTGTGAGCTATCGGTTCCCCATCCAATTCTATCACTGCATTATATCCACCGTTAATCTCCAGATATGAACAGTTAAATTTTTGATTCATCATCCAAACTTAGTTATGCGTGATATAACATTTTGTTTAGTAATTTCTAATTCAGCAACCAAAATTTTTAATTGGATGAAGTTGAGTTTATTAATATTTATTTCATACCTAACTATATTATTAATGACCCCTATTTTTACAAAACCACTCTTTTCTTTTTTCATATTAATTAACTATTTCCAATCCATGCACTATTAGGAATATGAATTTTCATAGTTTGCATAAAAAATCCTAGTTAATAAAGCTTTTAATTTACCGAGTAATAAGTATAGACACCTTCCATTTATTACTGGATATTAGATAATAACGCAACAAAATCCTAGTTTTCAAAATCACTCAATATTACAAACTCCGGTGACCTTTTTGCTAAAAAATTTTTAAAAAAAATAAAAAGCAGTAAAGTTTAAGCTGTTGGTTCAACTTTAAACTTTATCCTTAATCCCTTAACGGGTGTCCCATTTGGTTTCTGCGTGTCTACTTTTGAAAAGGTAACTATCTTCCCAATAGTCTCCTCAGGTGAGTTTGGTGCCACTTCCTCGACAATTCTTTTATTAGTATCATTACAAACAAATTCCTTGTTAACATCCCCTTGTTGTAGCTTTAGAACTACTTGGATTTTGTCATTGTTATTAATTGAACCTACTCCTATTACCACAAACTCTTCATTATCACTCGTAACGTTATTAGCCCTTAAGTATTTATTACCGAAAGCAGCCCATGATTTTGTTCTCTCATCCATATTTATAATCCTCCATTTTAGTTGTTATTTATAAATTATTTATGTTTATATAACTTTGTATAACTTATTTAATGGTATCTCTGGTGGCGTTGCACATAAACTATTCCTCTGCTATTATTTCCTTATCCAATATATCGTTATATTTTTCGTAGTATCTCTTAGCTGTTATATGAGACTTAACACCTATTTCCTCAGCGATCTTCCGGTCGCTTATTCCGTTTTTATGTAATTGCCAAGCTCTTTTATATAAATATTGCTTTCCAAGCCTCGTCATTCTATCATTCTTCTCTATTGCCGTATCCGACTTTTTAGATATACTTTCTGCCGGTTTTTCTTCTTGTTCCTGCTCTCTCCATTCTTTTCTTTGTAACTCGTCTATAATATACTCTTCTTTTATATAATCCTCTCGCATTTTTTTTACCAAATCGTCATATTTTCTCATTGGTAACTTATGTTTTTTACACATTTGAATCCAATTATATCTTTCCTCCTTGTGCATATGGGACGGAGGAAAGATGGATATCGCCCCCTCTTTTTCTCTTCCATTCCAGATATAACAACAATAATTTTCTTCTAAATCATCAAACCTTTCCCTATCTATCGCAGTATACTTATTAGCATTAAATATAATTCTAGCATCCTCATTGTTTAATTTTCCGAAAAATACCTCTCTAAAAGCCGCTCTGACTGGAGCGGCTAACTGACTCCATATCTGACAGTCTCCAATTAATGAAACTCCCGCCGCCTTACTTCTAAAGGTTATTAAATGTTTCCTTAAAGCCCGTGCTAAAAAAACAGACGAGCCTTTGGATTCCTCTGGGACTACTGCGTTTAATTCTGGAGCTACAAATAATATCGGTTTTTTTAACTTTCCGGTATCAGCCAATCTTTCCGCAGTACTTACAAAATGACCTATTAAAAACTCTACTAAAAAGTTTCTGGTTTTTGGATTTTCAATCCAGTTTGTTAAAAAAATATGATAGTTGTCCTTGTCTAATAATATTTTCTCAGCATTTAGTTTTAAATCACAAGTATCTTTTCTTAAAAAATAATCTCTCTTAAAAGAACTAAGCATATTCCCTATTTGCTTTATAGATTTTGCTGTCCCCCCCCCTACTTTTAGACCCCAGTTCGCCTTATCTCTCACCATTTTCTTTTTATCTTTCTTAGTTTCAGTGAGCTTCTCAGCAGACAATAAAAACTCAAAAAGACTCGAATTTCTTTTTATATTTTCTGCCGTTCTTTCCAATATTTTAATAGCTTCTGTCTCCGCGTCTGTCTCGGCTAGTATTGACCAGTCGTCTCTAGTAAGACTTTTAATGGGTATAGTGTAGAAGTTGACCTCTGGGATAATGCCTTTTTTGGCTAGATTGAAGGTAAAGGGATGGTACATTTTACATGTATGGGACTTGGGGGATATCCCGTCTTTTCTTAATTCCTTTAGATGATATGGTTCCTTAGGCTCGTATTGGACAAAGGAAAACTCGGAAGTTTGCTTTGGATCGTGTAATATAATAACGATTCCACCAGTTGCCATCCTCCACCTTTCAACCATAGATTCAGTTGACATACCCTTCCCATGACCCGATTTAGCAACTATTAATAAAGTTGTATTTTCAATCCTCCCATTTTCCTTTTTGAAAGAAAGGCAGTTTTTATTCGTATAATTAAGCATCCTCATCTTACCTTCTCCTTGTCTATACCACCAAAAGTCCTTTTCCCCTGATCTAATACTTTTAGATACTGCTGCGATATATTCATACCACTAATTGTACAATTTTGTATCAAAAAAACAAAAAGGGCATAAAAATCCATTTCTATCTTCGGAAATTGAATACTTTGTTTTAAGAAATCTTTAAATCTAATTTTGTCACGTTGCTTTTTCGGAATTGTTTTGTCTTCTAATATAGAATAGCTACTATGTATCTTTTCCAGAATTACAGAGATATTTTCTAGCTTTTTTTTCATTCCGTTTGGCTTAAACCAGTTCTCCGCTATTCTGACAACATTCTCTTTATTATTTGATTCATCATTCAGCATCATATCGATTAATCTGGTTTCGCCGTATAAATTAATTAATATCATAATTGCTTCTTTTAAATAATAAATATCATTACCATTATATGAACTACAATAAAGTGCGATTTTTTGTATTATAGTATCTGCATATATCCTACTAATAGATATCATTTCTTTTCCCATTACTTGCCCCTCTCATATAAATTTACTCCTATTATGTCAGCTGGATAGAAATCAGTATAAACTTCTTCTAAATTCTGTTTTTCCTCCTTTAGAGAATTAATAACAGATTCAATTTTAAAATTATCTTGAGACATTAGAAATTTAAGTTTATTTACGACTATTATATTATCTGGATTCAACATCATTTTTTTAAGAAGAATGTCCTTTTTTTTTATATCCGCATCTACGCTACCAATAAAACTACAACATATTTTATATATCTGATAAAAAACCCATATTGATTTTTGATATTCTCCATTAAGATCATAATCCTTAGCCACTCCAAATCTTCTCTCAATGATGTCATGTATAAGCTTCATATTAATTCTAAACTATGATTTCCATTTTATTTTGTGTTATATTCATTCTATATCAAATACCTCTAAAAATATATCGCAAAAATCAATTATCCCATAATAATTATTTTTAACATAATGTATCAGTCTTTCTTCATTTCTATTTTTACAATACTCAGAAGAAAAGTTATTATTAATTAAATCGATAATCGGAGCGGATAATATTAAATGTTTATTAATTATTGGTTTTGCATGAGAATAATTATTAAATACTTTTTTGAATATTAGAAAAAGCTCCACATAGTACTTTGCTAGATTTGAAGTTTGAAGTTTTATTAATTTAAAATCAGGTGTTTCTGAGTCCTCGTTTTCGATAGAAACTGAAATATTTTGATCTCCAACATAGTCCTTCAACGCATTAATTAAAAATAAACTATTCTCCATTTTTTAACTCTACTCCATATATATCACGATATATCACGATAATTCTTCTGCCCTTTTTTTGCTTTTTTGCTACTAATATCTTATTAAATATCCCCTGCGATAATAACCATTTGCAAGTCTCCTTTTCTTTCTTGTCCAATATCCCATTCATCTTCGACTCAATCCCCAGTATACGTCCAACTTCGAATGGCTTATAAGCAATAAAATCTGGAAAGCCTGTGCTAATCGACATCGGTATACCCATCCCTCTAAACTTATGTTTAGATGGCATTAATTTTTGCGCCCCGTCCTTTTTATCTAATCCAACATTATTCATCCATTTAGCAACAATATAACCCCGCCATTCTAAGTCTTGCCTAACTTTACGCTCCCAGGCCATCCCACTAGCCCTACTCCTCTTTCCCATCAATACCTTATCTTTATTTCCCATCTGTCTACAAGAGCGTAATCAGGATATTCCTTTTGCTATTCTATGAAATAGCAAAAGGAATATCAAATTTAGTGCTGCTATTATTCCTATTATTAGCCATATTATAACATTATATACATATGTCTCCATTCTTATCACCTCCTTTTTCTTCACCCTTAATCACTTCCGTTATGCTGCCATCATTAATATCCATTTTAATCTGATAATATAGTCGCTTAACACTTCCAAAACTATGTAATAAGCTACATAATACATGGAATTGATCTTTCGCATCATTTGGACGGGCATATTTAATTCTAAATAACAACATATTAATATTACCATAATTTTCTTCTAAATAATTTCTAGCGACTGCAGTCGCTTCCAACGCATCGATCGGTGAATTTTTATTTTGACTATATGGTAGAATACCTGTCTTTTCTGTCTTTTTCTCCTTAGATATATCCGTAAAAACTATATTGCCATTGCTCACAAACTCACAAACAAATCCTAGTTCGCAAATCTTATCACAAACTTCTCTCAATCTTTTATACGGGAATGAATCGAATACTGATAACTTTAAATTAGTTTTCATTATCTCTTTTTCCTCATTGCTCATCTTTTTGTCACCATTTTAATTATAATCCCGGTCTTTCCCGAGTGTCAGGGTTCTTTTAAGCGGTGACCTTTCTATTACTTAACCCAACGACCCCGGCGGGATTCGAACCCGCCTATGAATGAGTAGCGAACTCAAACATTCACCGGCTTCGGGGTCACAAAGCGGGCGGCGGGATTCGAACCCGCGTTTCATTGAGCCTAGGTTTTTTACCAGCGCTAGCCCCTCAAAGCGTTTTCGTCCGCTCTCATTGCTGAGTATGAAATAAAATAATAATAAATGTTTGGTTTACTTGTTCTCGATAATGTCAGCCAATTCTTGAGCCCAGCTACAACAGTCCATATTTCTAAGGAATTTTATCAATGCTTCGATTTCTTCATCTGTTTCATCGAGACTCATCTCACATGTAAATTCTCTTTTGTATTTGCCGGATGCTCCATTTATCTCTATGCATTTACTCATTTCATCCACGAATGAGTTTTATTTTTTATTTTCATTCTTTATACCTCCTTTCAAAATATTTAAATATTATTATTTTCATTTTATCCCCATCCTATCTAATACTTTAATCAACATCTCCCTGTCTCTGATGTAATGCAAAGCCCGCTCATCCTCCTTAACCGCTGCCAAACATACAGCTTCCGTCTGATTTTTTGCATATTGCAAAGCATCCCCATTTTCCTTAACAGCTTCCATACGCATCTCTTCAGTCTGATTTTTTACATACTTTAAAAACATTCCATTCTTCTTAACCGCTTCCATACAATACACCTCATCACTCCACTTATCAAAATCATTTATCCAGTATGTCAACCATTCAGTTTTTGTTTTCATTTATTGTTTGATCCCCCTAAGTTTATTCTCTCTTTAATGATTTTATCAATTTTTTTTAAATCTTCTAACGCCAAAACCTGAAAATTAAACTCACTTATCTTTGTAAGAATAGTATACCGCTTAATCCCTGTCCTTAAATCTGGAGTTAAAACTGCTATCTCATTCTTACAAGTTGAAGTAAATCCAACCCTAGTCCCAGAATGGTTTCTAAATCTTTCTCTACCACAAATAATTAGCGTTTTTGTAACGCCCGTAACTTTTAAAATTTTCCCACTATATCTAGTAGTACCCAAAGGATTATAATAATAAACCTCATCCCCTTCTTCTATTTCGATTAAAGCTTTTTTATCTTTCATAAATCTACCATCATTCATTTTCAACTAATTCAATTTTCATATCGCAAATAGGCAAAGCTTGGTTTACATCCCATTTTTGTCTTAATTCAAAGAGATAAGCTTTATTTATATTAAAATCTAGAATTATCATCTTGTGTCCATCGTTCTTTATCTTTACCGCCATTAAATCTTCACCTAAATAATAATTATCTATTTGGGACTGATTTAACTTTATAGTATTACAAGACTCATATTGATCGTAAAAACTTTGAGCCAGCTTCTCATCTATAATTTTATTTTCTTCAATTGTTTTCTCAACCAGACCATAGCTAAATGAACCCATATTAACTTTAAGCATACATGAACCTATACCAACTAAAATCAATAATAGTATAAGCGATATAAACGCAATCCCCCAACTAACCATTTTTAGATTCCTCGCTACACTTTTCTTCACTGGTTAAAATATCCTCTATATCTATTTCCATTCCTTCATGAATACCATAATCTCTGACATCTGCACTAAGTAAAGGAAGAAAAAGACTCCCACCTATTTTTTTAACTTTTCGTTTTCTCATGTGTATTTATAAAATGTATACTTTATATAACTTTGTATAACTTATTTAGTGGTATAATAGACAGATAAAGATATAGTGAAGACGGTTACGGAGAGTCTCGACATGAAGATGAATTAAGTATTTGCAAGAATTGTTTAATTGTATAGTATATATAGTAAACATATATACAATTACTTTTTCCTTACTAACCCCGACTCTCTCTATGTAAAGTTATATAAAGTATCAATGTGACTAAATAACAGCTTGTAACTATGTACTTCTGCCCTTCGGGGCAGAAGTCGGCTGAATATAATGAGAGAACAATTAAAATATATAATAGTTTTTTTAAGTTCATTTATGGGGACATGGTTCGGTTTCTTTGCAGGATCTAATAATGTTTTTTTATGTTGTGTTGTAGGTGGATGTATGGGGGCATTGCTTCTAATACTTATAACAAAAGACGACGAGAAGACCACCCCCGCAGTCTCTTCCAGTTGCCTATCTGAATTACCATAGGTTATCACCAAATAATCATTAAAACTTTTCATCAATATAGTATTTCAAAAATGTCAAATAAGGCTTCATATAATGGTAACCTTTGATATTACGTTCGATTTTACTAATAACAAAGGTATTTTTAAATAAAATAGATAATAAATTAATATAATTAATATAATATATTTGAGCCACAGAAAAAATATAATTAGAAATTACGAGATTTCAATTACCTTCGATTAGGTTTTAAGTATATGATAAGGGGTTTCAAGTAGACACCTTTAACATATTGCTTTAAAGATAAGTCCTAAAGTTTAATGGACATGCCCCCCTGTATACAAAAGTTTAGATTTAGGGATTTTCTTAATATAAGCCCATGAATAGCCACCTAATAGCAACTTATATAAGTTGTATTGGCTACCTATTTATGAGAGTAACCATAATGTCGAGACTGCTTGGGTTGTATGAAACTAAATTATATAGGAAAAGGAGGAAGGATGCTGGGAAGAAGCGGCAGATGTACGCTGGTAAACCATGTGAGCATAAAAAGAGCTATTATAAGAGGAGGACTGGAGATAAGAACTCATTTTGGATGTGGGTTTGGTATAGAAAACCGATGTCGAAGGACGGTCTGAAAAATTGGCAGACAAGGATGAGACCCAGAGTATACAAAGAGGTAACGGATTGGAATAGCATAAAACCTTTCAGGGTTCCTTTTGATATGATAAATACAAAATGCAAGATGGAGCAATTTATAGCCAATATAGGATGGACGAATAGAGATGGGAGTCCTGGTAAGTTTGTAGTTATGGGTGGATCTCACGCAAAAAATAAAGGACACTTTAAGCCCGTGCATGTTTGTACTATAATGGTCAAGCAAACGACAGAGGGCAATATAGGCGATATGGTTGTTAATAAGAGACTATTTAGGTATTGGTGGTATATTAAAGATGAATGATTATAGTATAATATGAAAAATGTCGCGATATATGTTAGGGTTTCTTCGGAGGAACAAAAAAGGGAGGGTTTAAGTATGGATGCCCAAATAAAAAAAGCTCGGGGATTTTGCGAGTTTAAGGGATGGGGTGTTTATGATATTTATAAAGATGAAGGGAAATCTGCTGGAACGATAGAAAAAAGAGCAGATTTCAAGAGGTTATTAAAAGATTGCGAAGAAAATGAGATTGAAGTAGTTTTAGTATGTAAGATAGATCGAGCCTTTAGAAATGTTAAAGATGCTATAACTGTACTAGAATATTTTAAGGGTAAGAATATAGATTTTGTTTCTTGTTCGGAAAACATCGACACCACTACTCCCATGGGGAAGGCCATGTTTGTCTTAATTTCTACTTTCGCAGAATTAGAGAGAAACATGACAATAGACAGAGTTAGGGATATAAGATTAAAAAAGTTTGAAGACGGAGTATTCCCATCTAAAGCCCCGTATGGGTATAAAGCACAAAAGAAAAACGGTAAACTAGTTAGTTTTATTTTGGACAAAAGAAAATCCGAAGTAGTTCGTAAATGTTTTAATAATGCGTTGAATAATGTAAATTATAAGGATACATGCAAGGAATTTAAGCTTTTCCCTCAGCAATATTATAATATACTAAGAAATAGGGTTTATTGTGGATATATCCAATTTGAGAATATGGAAAAGAAGGGGAGCCACCAACCCATTGTCTCGGAGGGGATATATAATTCTATTAATAAATAGAAAGCTTTGTGTATAAGGTAGCCTCTGTGTAAAAAATTTGTTAATATTCATGCATTAATATTGGGACATTATCCTTATCCTTACCCATTATCTCTTATTTGTCTCGTAGAGTTTCGTTAAATTTCTAAAGACTGAAAGAACAGATGCAAATATAATTAGTGCGTAGAGCCATATAAAAATAAATGCAATAAATTCATTATGTATGCGACCTTGAGAAAAAGCTTCAAATGCATAATGTAGACATATCATAGCACCAACCACAACCAACCAACCAGAAATCTTATCAATATTCTTCCATTGTTTTTTGTTAAACATATTTATTAAACCTCCTTTCATTACTTAAATAATCTCCAGTAAAGCCGAAGATCTCTCTTATTTCCCAATATCTTTGTATAGAGTAACATTCCATTTCTGAAAAAAGCTTTTGTATTCGATGCTCACAGGAAAGACTAAAATACCCCCTGTTAAATTGATTAATATGACAATATTCATGCATTAATATTGGGACATTATCCTTATCTTTTACATATAGAGATATCTTATTTGTCGAGTTGCAGTCCGTTGTGTTTATCAAACCCTTACCCACTATCTCATATTTGCCTTGTAGAGTTTCGTTAAATTCATGAGGTTGGCATGAAGCATACACAGAAAGCCAAGCTGGATATATTATATATTGCGATACAGTTACCAAAGACATAAATATAATTATGCCTATCAGTAATTTTTTTAGATACATAATTGTTAAAGATAATTGTTCCTTATATAACTATCTTATAAAAAAATTATGCCCCTGAAAATCAGAGGCGAAAAAATAAATTAAAAATCAAATTCAGATTTATGCTGCGTTTACGTAGATATCGTAATCACCAGTATTTTCATACTTAGCAGTTCCATCACTATCTTCTATCCCTTCAAAGATAAAGCCGTTATCATCTATAGCTTCCTGAACAGCATACCAGTCAGTATAAATACCACCAGATAAATCTTTAGAAGTACCCAAAGTAGCTATGACGCTATATTCTTCTTTGATAGCTCCTTCAACAGCAGGAACCTTAAAAGCTACTGCTTTTGAACCTGCATTTTGTAGAGTATGTAAAGAAGATACTTCTACCTCTTCCAAAGAACCCATAGTAACATCTGTAATATTGACTCCAGAACCAGCTGGGAATTCTATTACATAGACAATAGCACCACTGCTTTCGGTATTAGTTCCTTTGAATTCTACATCAAAATCAACAGTACCACCGGCGTCTACATTGGTAAGATTAGTTGTAGCTCCTCCAGCCACATCATCTCCGACAGTTGCATCAGCGTTATTCGGGTCTTTAATCGTGATAGACGGGTTGTCTGAAGTTGCGTAGAACATTTCTAACTGCTTTTCCAAACCACCACAAGCCATCTCCGCCTTAAAGGATTTGTCGATATAATCATCCTTACTTACAAGGCATGTCAAATCTGCACCAATGGCGAAAGCCGTTGTACCAGAAGTTACGGATTTCTTAATTTTGTCATCTCCAACTCCACAAGTAATTGTAGGGGAAGAAGGATCAGCGGCACCATCGAGCGCACTTACTGCAGTGACCGTTAAAATGCCAGTAGAATCCGCACAGGATGATGATGGGGGGTTTATGCTTTGGCTAAAACCTCCACCAAAATAAACCAAGGCACCTACCATCGCTATTACGAGAACCCATAAAGCGAAACTAGAACTTTTTTTTGCCATAATAAATTAAACCCCCTTTCAAAGAGGATAATTCCCGTTTGCCCAAGAATAAATATAACATAGAAATATGTGTAGACGTATCTTTATAAGACTAATTTAAAAAACATTTAACTATATTTAAACATCCTCAGTAATATATTTAAAGTACTTTGCGCTATATAGTTTATGGATTTTAGCAAAAATGAGATAAGGAGATTGGTAGAGTTATGGGAAGCCACAATCCCAGATCAATTAACCTCAGAAAAGTTGGCTAGAATATTAAGTATTAAATCACAAAACCCTAATTTCAGAAAAATAAAAAAATGGCTTATAGACAATGATATAATAAAAGAGATTTCTGTTGAAAAACCATGTCATTTCTTAAGTTTAAATAAAAAAACATTAAAAGAGATGATTCCAGAGATAGAATTTATAAAATATATTCACGATCGCATCTTCGTTAAAATGTGGGGCGAAAAGATACTCAGGTTTGAATAAAATGGCGAATTTAATGAACACTTATAAAATAGCGAGTAGTGGATGGAGTATAGGAAAAAGCCTTAAGTTTGCGGCCTTTGGATTTTTTATATTCTATATTATAGTTTCTGGCTTTATGGTCGCTGTGGACAAAAAAGATATCGGAGCCGGTATATCATATATTGGGGAAGAAATGTTTAACCCCATTAATTCTGCGTACCAGGAAGCTCATAATATTAAACAAATGCAAGATGATAATTTAATAGTAGATATGTGGAGATATCTTGCGTTTTATTCCGCCCTTCTTAAGATATACCTATGGCTTTATGTTCTATACAAATTATTATATTTATTCTTAGGGCAAAGTAACGTTCCATTGATTATTTATCTTTTTACATTGTTGGTTTTTTTTGCCATACAACTTGGGCATCTTCTAATAAAGGGAGAAGATGTTAACTTACTGTGGAGAGTTTGGGTGGATATCGCAGAAGTTATTCTGGCGATATTCAAATAAAAAAAATAAAAAGTTATGGTAGCTGGGAATCGTTATTATTTTCTGATTATCCGGATAGATTTGGCATTCATAAACTTTTTTATGTCTTTGCCGCCAAAACCAGACATAAATGCACCTTTTAGTTTTGCCTGCCGAATAGATACGGCGTCAACCTCCACATCGATATCTGATTTTTCAAATCTTCCCTTTACTTTATAGATTCTCATAGTAATAGTACCAAATTATAGTAATAATAGGAGTTTATAAATTTTACTTCATAAACTTTCCAGACAAGCTTCTGAAGACTACAAGGACTCCTGCCAAAGCAATTGCAGAGTAGACAAAAGTTCCTACAGATTGCACAGTGGCATCAGCTAACCAGGCAATCATGTCGTTTTTAATCCAACCTACTCCCTCCATCGCCCCGAATCCCCAATTAATAGCACCAACCACAACCAACCAACCAGAAATCTTATCAATATTCTTCCATTGTTTTTTGTTAAACATATTTATTAAACCTCCTTTCATTACTTAAAGTTCCACATTTTATTACCCATATATCCTATAAGCCAAAAATTAAGCATACCAACTATCATAAAAACCCCACCTTCTGTTAATTGTGATAAAATTATAGAAGGCAACATAGCTGTAACAATTTTAAAAGTCAGGACTACGGTTTGCCAAAAAGATAAATCTTCCGATTTCATAATAATATATATTGAACTTTTCAGTTTATATAGTTTTCTTTATATTATTAATATTTTAAGCGGGTGTAGAGAACATGCCTAAAAAATCATTTATAATGGAAAAAAGAGCCTCTGGCATAAGTATAGTATAGATAAGAATAAGTCCAGTGGTCAGCCCAAACGCAGAATATATATATAAAAAGCTACCCCATCCCGTATTTTTAGACTTAAAGACATTGGTAATTAACGGAAGTAATATCATATTAGCCAACCAAGAGAAGCCCAATATTTTTATTAAATATTCAGATAAGAGTTCTTCCATTATTAATTATATTATTATTATTATTATTTAAGTCTTCTTACGTATTTTTTTCTTTTAATGGAGAAACCATTCTTTGTTTTCCATATTATAAAATTCCTAGCACCACATGACTTCTTCCCATATACACGCTCTCCATATTTGATTGCAGTATTTTTTGTTTTAAATGAAATTTTGCTTTTTTCTAACATTTTATATATTATTTACTAGCTTTATTAAGAATATTTTGTATTAGTAATTTTCCAATAGTGGCATAAGATAAGGGAGTGGCAATAAAATCCAGATATACAGCCATTAAACCAGACTCAAAATTAATTCCCATAAAAGTGAAATATATTGCTGGGAGAAGCCCTGAGACTAAAAAAACATCAGATAACCCAAATTTCTTACCGAAGATTTTGCCAATAATACCCCTTTTCCTCATTTTCTTCTAGGTTTATTTAGATATATAGCATATGCTGATAAAATAGAGAAAACGATTAAGATTGCGAGTATATTAAAAATATTAGAAACCTTACATACTTCTTTTTCTTTAGGTTCTATAAATGGAGTATACGCTCTCCAATATAAAAAGCCATATTCCGTTTTTGTGGAAGGTGTTTGATACCACGCACATTCTATACTACCCCCTCCTCCGCCCCCCTTGTTGCAATCGTCTGGGCATGTAGAGAAAGATTCATAACTTTGGCAGATGTTATCCCCACAATATTCCCGTACATTACGTTCATCCCTAGAGCATATTTTAATTTTTTCAGAGTCACATTCTACTGAGGAAAATTGACTAGTTCCACATATTTTAAAATCTATATCTGAACATATATTATAATTAGGAGCTTTATATTGAAAGTACACATAAGACGCGTCCTCTTTAATTGATACTGATTTAGAAGATGGGGATATAGACCCATATTTAGAGGAAGCTTCAATAGATGCCAGTGCCTCAGATTTTTCTAGATTTTTAAGTTTTAATTGTATAGTAGTTGTATCGTCAACTTTTACCTCATTATTGTAATCTATATCCGATATCTCTGGTTTGGCGACATTCGTTCGATAAGTTGTGCTATCGAAATAATCCTGATCTGCTGTTATAGTAAAGGTTGGGTATCCAAAATCTATCTCCAATATAACTTCGTCAGTCCCCGAAAATTCAACATTATCCGCTGTGCTAGTGAAATCTCTATTTATTTTTAGATTATTTTTAGATAAATAAAGCCCAGCTAGATATCCAACAATGTTCCCACCAGTATAAGAAACAGAAGAGATATAATTATCCAGCTCATTTTTATAAAAGAAATTATATTTAGATATATCTTCATCATATACTAAGACTACATTACTCTGAGAAGGACACGAAAATTTACCAGAAAGTAATCCTTGTGTTTCTATGGTTACTTTTCCATCTCCGTCAGTATCCTTTATCTGTAAACTACTTACAACAGTCCCATCAAGTTGTTTATTTCCAGATTTGCCATCTGATATTGTTACCATCGCGACTTTTTCTGGATTACTCAATGTGTAATATGTCATTGTATTTAATATGCCTGACTTTTTAACTTGTTTATTGAGTTGGTAGGTACACTTAGGATGTTCTGGATATATTACTAATTCAAGATTGTCCTGAGGTTCTACATTAAGACCATCCTTTGTGGTGTAATCTTGCGGGTTGTAATAAAAGCTATAAGCCTCTTCTGGTTTACTTGCGGAAGCAAAGAATGTCCAATATACCTTTCCACTGTCTTCTGTTATCTCGCTTAAGGACAAGACGCTTTCAGTGATTCCGATACTAAGTATAAAGGCTAGTCCAATGCCCATAAAAAGAAGGAATATTGTTATTCTAGCATTCTCTTTTATTTTTATATTATTATTAGAGAATACAAAAAGTCCAATGCCCATAAAAGCTATACCTAATGTTATTATTCTAAAAGTTTCAGAAAGAAAGAAAATTATACCGATAATAATTACGGAAGTAAACACTCCTAACGTTCCTAAATATGCAATTTGCCCCCTTTTCCCCATCCTCATTTTCTCCTCACTCCTTTCCCTTTACTTCTTTTTAATATTAATATAACAATAAAGAGAAATACAAGTGGGATCAAATAAAACATATATTTCTGACTAATACCCGCTTCCTGTGGGGAACATTCACATAGATTCTCCGCGCAAGTTACTTTCTCATTCTCCCTGCAATCAATAGAACAATCCGACACTTCCTTACAGGACAAAGGATTAACGTAATATGTTACATCCCATACGTCTATGCCAAAATCATCTATATCCAATCTTTCGCATGTACTCTTTTTATCAAAACTTACTTTAAGTTGCATAGAATTATTTTGTATATGTTGCTTAGAAGCTATATTTAATTTTGGAAAATAAATAAGATCATTCTTTTCGTAACTATCATCGTCAACACTATGCTCAGAAATATATGTGTCTGGATACATACATTTTAAACTATATCGACTATCATTCTCTCTATGGTAATCTATCAAGTCCCTTAATATATCGTCATTTAAATTTGAGGTACACGAGAACCAAGCCGCATACCGCCTATCTTCCGATCTTCTTGAGTCTCTTGTTGTTATAACTTCCACCAACTCTGGTATTCCCTCTAAATATATACTATCGCCATCAATTTTTAATTCAGCATCTCTTTTACTACTTTCAACTATAAACCAAGATTTACTATGTATATTCTCATAAGAATTAGTGTTAAAATTAAATAATTTGTAATCTACACCCACTCTACATGTTCCTTTGTTCCTTATAGATTCTATATTCCCGTGATAATCAACTGTGAAGGCTATTGAAGTTACGTTGCTTTCATTAAGTATATTTAAGCTAGCCGTTGACTCGCATTGCCCCCTGTCATAATCATTTAAAGTACACTCTGTATCATATTTCAAAGTATTTGGCACACCTACAAATGAGTTAAGCACTCCAAAGTATGCTATAAAGAATAATAATATTATACCAGTGAATAGTAGCCCCTTTTTTTGCATATATTCTTTTATATTAAGTTGTTTTTATAGTTTTCGTTGTATTATTAATATCTTAAAGAAAATAAACAGAGAATGTTGCGGTAAATAGAGATATGATTATGACTACCAATGCCTTTAACTCGAATTTGGGCATAAAGGATCCAAGTAAAATCATAGGAATCAATAATCCAAGTAGAAAAATAATTATATATGGGAATCCACTCGGAGTTTTTAACGCCAATTTTGATACAGTTTCGACTAGTGCAGGTTGAGTCCCAACACTCAGAGACACTGATATAGCACCCTTCCTTTTCAGATCATCAGTAGCGATTATATTAAAGGAATATTGTTTGTCTAAATTCTCCTCTGGTATTGTTATTGTGAATGTTTTTATTGTCCTTATATCCTTTATTAAAGGGAGAAGAAACTCCTTCTCCTCAAAACTTATAAGTTTGCAGGTTATCCCATCTTGGTCTTCGCAAGAAAGTGACATTTGTCTAGATTCTGAACCCTTGTTTTCAAAAACTATATCCATATCCCTACTCGTACCCTTTACCTGAGACAGAGTATAACTAGCCGATCCTGGCGTTGTTTCCATTGTCCATCCATCATCTCCTATTATTACCGTAGTACTACCCCCTCCTCCACCCCCTCCTCCAGAACTGGCGGATGTTATGAAAGTCGTGTTTGTTTTATTTAGGTTCCCAGCTAGGTCATAAGCCCATAGGTGAAAAACATAGCTTCCGAATCCTGGAGCGTTAGTTATTGTTTGATTATTACAGGGGAAGGTCGTGTTTGCTCCCGGTACATCCGCCGTATATATATTATAGATGCAAGTCGCGTTTAAGTTATCATCAGTAACGTTGATTAGAAATGAGATTTGACTTGATCCAGAACTGACGTTGATGGTTATATTATTAACCGAGGGATTAACAGAGTCTACTACAAAAGAATTGTTATTTGTTGCATTTGCCATGTTGCCGAGTGTGTTATTACACCAAACATTCCAGATATAAGCTTCATCCGTTAAATTTCTATACACAGAATACTCCACTCCAGAAGTCACATCATCTAATGTGCCGTTTTCTTGCCATGTGCCATTAAAATTACTCCATAATATACAAGTATCGATATCAGACTCGTGCGTTGCTGTGAAATTTAATGTGACTTCTATATTGTCTAAGTAGGAGTTATTTGTTGGATAGTTTAGAATTATATTAGGATTGTCTGTATAAATATTTAAAGTAAAATTATCGGATTGGTAAGAATTGCCAGCTTCGTCATAAACTAACGTATTAAACAAATATTCGCCGTCTACACTAAAATTATACTCATAAATAGATTGCTCCGATATTCCTGATATGGATGCTGTATATGAATTAATTAAACTATCTGTGGAATTGTAAATATAATAAGTTATATTCTTTAGCTGTGTATCATCCGTTGAGTTAATTATTAGATTGTTTACTAATTCTTTCGTAAAGGAGTTATTTGTTGGACTTATTAGTGTTGATACTGGTGCAGTTTCATCAACTGTTAAGGCATGATTAACAGTAGCAAACGAACAGGAAGAGTCATTATCGCAGGAGTATATGTTCCATTCGTATGTATCTTCTGATGCTAATGTATAGTCGAAAGATGTTTGGTTTGATACTCCCGATATAGACTGGGACTGTAAATCATATATCCATGAGGCATTTAGTTGGTATACTTTGCTGTCTCTAGATCCAACATAAACATATCCGTTAGCAACTGCGGGGGAAGAATCGACATCCGCGCCAGTCGTATATGTTGCTATCATCTGAGAAATATTTGTTGCATTTAACTGGTAGAGTTTGTTGTCTCTAGATCCAACATAAACATATCCGTTAGCAACTGCGGGGGAAGAATCGACAATCTCACTGGTTTCATAACTAGCTATCATCTGGGAGATGTCTGTTGCATTTAACTGGTATACTTTGCTGTCTCTAGATCCAACATAAACATATCCGTTAGCAACTGCGGGGGAAGACCAGTAAACATCCCCACTGGTTTCATAACTAGCTATCATCTGAGACACGTTTGTTGCGTTTAACTGGTAGAGTTTGTTGTCATACGATCCGACATAAACATATCCGTTGGAGATTGCTGGGGAAGAAGAAATAAGACCGCCAGTTGTATA
>Ga0233431_1001465_pt1 | contig 40816 bp, 50 predicted proteins | sample SI_118_April2016_FD_179867 | JGI IMG/M metagenome (GOLD analysis project Ga0233431, IMG submission 179867) | Seawater microbial communities from Saanich Inlet, British Columbia, Canada - SI_118_April2016_200_MG | ecosystem: Environmental > Aquatic > Marine > Inlet | place: Canada: British... | reverse complement strand
ATTTACTGTAGCAAAATTATTTAAATATGATACTCGAGAATCTTTAATAACTGGATTAGCTATGTTGCCTTATGGCGAAGTAACATTAGTTGTAATGAGTGCCTTAATGATATTAGTTAGTGATAATGTTAATTTCTTTGTAAATGAAGATATATCAGGTTTATTTTCAAGTGTATTAATATTAATTTTATTAACTGTAGTTATGACTCCTATTTTAATGAAGCTAGTAAATTATATATTTAAAAATAATAAAAAATCAAAATATTCTACTGGTAAGAAAACGCGGTAAATAGGTATTCTTTTAAACAATAATTTCTGATAAGATTATACAGCAAATTGCGAGTTGCTGTCTTTTTACTCCTTTTGGAGTATATATCAGAGCAAAAATGGTAATTCAAAGACCTAAGTCAATGAGTGAACTTGATTATTATACACGTAGAGCTATTGGCGAAGGAAAAGCAGAAGTTTGGGTCACTAAACAAAAATGCTCATGCGGTGGCGTTCTTAAAAAACCAAAAATGCGAGCTACTGAGTATATTTGTGAATCTTGTGAGAAAATTGTTCCAAAAGAAGATTATGAATCTAGTGAGATTGCAGGTATTGTATATACTTGTCCAAAATGTAAACATTCTGCTGAGAAAGAAGAACCATTTAAGCGAAAGAAAGTTGGAATTATAATCAAAGGCAAGCGAAAATCTGTTTTATCATTCACATTTGAATGTGATTCTTGCCACGAAAAAATTAACGTTACCAAGAAACTAAAAGGATAATTACTACTATATTAAAATGATAGAACAAATTGTAAAGGAAGAGCCAAGAATAAAAGTTAAAGAAATAATTCATGGCGCAAGAAATTTAGAAGAAATGACTGATTTATCTATTCAAGAGATTGCGATTCTAATTCATGCTTATGAGCATAATTATTTCACTTCTCCAGAAGGAGGTGGTCGGAGACCTGCTATGCGTGAATTGAGTAAGGACTTTGGCATAAGTACAACAACATATCAACGAGCACTAGCTGTTGCACGAGATAAAATAATCTCAAACTTTATAGAATATAAACTTAAATTAGATTAAAAATTATTATTTTACATCAGAAGATTTCTTGACAGTAGTTTTGGATTTTTCAACTATTTCATCCGCATCTGTAAAAGCCATACCCATATTCTTAAGAAGTTCTTTCAGTTTTTCCTTGTTGTCTTTTTCTATCATCTTTTCTAAAAAAGCAACTGATTAAAATAGTTTTCTTAGTTTTAAAAATCAATAAGTGATTTCTGAGTAAAGTCATTATTTATAACGTCTATATCTTTATCAATTACACCTTCTGGTTCAGCTAGGCTTTCCTTAGCTGCAAGTTTTTCTACGTATTTTTGCACATGTGTGTCGAATGGAGAACTATATATGTCTTTTATTTTGTTAATACTGCGTTCAAAATATCCTTTTTCAAATTTTTCATGTTTATCTAATAATAGTGTAGCTACTTGAATAAGTTCTTCTGGCGTTTTGAAATTTTCATGTAATTTTATCCATAATGAATGTTCTAAAAAATCAGAATAGTGTGGCCAGCAATCTCCTTTTTCACCTTCACCATAACGACCGCTACGTTCATCACGTATCGCTTCATATTCTTCTGCCTGGCGCTCGCATGAAAATTCATAATACTCTTTATTGATAATCTGTTCTAGGATATTAACTACATCAGTCATTTGATTTGAGTAATTATTCCTTTTTAAATATTGTTTTATTAAAAGTGAAATCTTTTTAACTACATTGACCATTATTTAGCTAGATAAAGCCTCGGTGGCTTAGGGGTACGTGCCGAAGCAAAGCTTCGCCGGCTTAGACCGGAACGCTCTAAATAGCGCTGCCTTGGTAAGGCAGAGGTCGGGAGTTCAATATAATCCCTTTTCTTGTAAGAAAAGGTTTTACAATCCCAAAAGAACAGATTGTAAGATGATGAAAATCTCCCCCGAGGCTTTAAGCAAACCTTATAAACCAACTAAATAGAGTATTACAATGAGTATATGGAAACTGAGATCAAAACGAAAAGTTAGTGGTGGTAGATATCATTCTTCACATAAAAAGAAAGCTAGCCACATTGGCAGAGATCCAGTTTTAACAAGAGTTTCTGATAAAATCAAAAAGAAATTTCTTAGAACAAAAGGTGGAAACCAAAAGACTTCTCTTAGAGGAGCAAATCAAGTTAATTTAATGATTAGCGGCAAAGCAAAGAAAACAAATATTAGCAGAGTTGTAGAAAATACAGCTTCACGACACTTTGTTAGACAGAACGTACTTTCAAAGGGAGCTATAATTGATACTCCTGAAGGCCTTGCACGAGTTACTTCAAGACCAACTCAAGAAGGTATTGTAAATGCTGTTCTTGTAAAAAAGAAGTAAATCTTTTATATTTTAGAATAGTATTTATCTAATGATTCTAATAAATACTAAATTGAAAACATATGTTTATAGATTAACTGGACGTAAAGTTTATACAAAAAGCGGCGCAGATAAAGCACTTTCTGAAGAGATGAGAGAACTACAAGTTAGATTAACTAGAGCAAGAAAATTTATAAGAAATTTAGGAAAAAAAGCTAAAGATGAAATAAGTAAAGATGGTAAGATGCATATACAGACAGAGTTAGGAATAATGGGTGCTAAAGAAGAAATAGTGTTAGTATCCAATAAAATAAAAGGAATATTAAACGTTAAGAAAAATATTTAATAAAATCCATATATTTCATATTTAAAAATCCACAATATCAAATTAGGTTTCGAAAGTAAAATTAGTAAATCAAAAGACTTTTAAAGTCGAATTCTGATAAACTTTTAAAGCTTGTGTTCCAACTATTGAACAAAAACAAGCATAATGAAGGCGATAAATTTGCCAAATGTGAAAGATCAATCAAAGGCGAAAGCTGGTTTTATTAAAAAATGCCCTGAATGTCAGAGCATTAATCTAACCCTTGACGAAAAAAGGGGAGAAGTTATTTGTAAAAGTTGTGGACTTGTTGTTGATGAAAATGAGATTGACATAAGTCAAGAATGGCGTGAATTTGGTGGAGAAGGTGAATCAAAGCGAAGAGCTGGTTCCCCAACAAGCTTTGCAAAACACGACATGGGAACAGGAACTGAAATCGGAGATGCTGCAGATGTTTATGGTCTGAAAGGCTCTGACCGAAGAAAGTTTATGCGACTTAAAAAATGGCACTCACGTTCCTCAACATCTCTTGAGCGAAATTTAAAATACGCTCTTGTAGAACTTCGAAGAGTTTCTTCATTACTAAACGTTCCTCCAGCAATTGAAGAAGAAGCAGCTAGAATTTATAGAATGGCTGTAACAAAAGGACTTGTTCGAGGACGATCAATGGAATCTGTTGTTGTAGGCGCAGTTTACATTGCTGCTCGATTATTTAATTTACCAAGGTCTCTAAATGAAGTTTGTAATATTACAAATACAAATAAAAGAGATGTAGGAAAGACTTACAGATTTATTGCAAGAGAATTAAGAATTCGAATGCTTCCAAGTGGACCAATTGACTATATTCCAAAATTCGCAAACAAGCTAAAATTCTCAGCAGAAACTCAAACAAAAGCTATTGATATTCTAAACATTGCACAAAACTCAGAATTGACTTCAGGTAGAGGTCCAACAGGTCTTGCTGCCGCTGCTTTATATGTAGCATCTTTAATGACTGGTGAAAAACGAACACAGCGAGAAATCGCAGATGTTGTTGGAGTTACAGAAGTTACAATCAGAAACCGTTACAAGGAAATGATTGAAAAATTAAACCTTGACAGTATGATTGAAGCTGCAAAAAAATCACGTGAAGTTGTTGAAGAAGAAACTGAGGAATAAATCGTAGAACAAATTAATTTTAAAATGATAGAACCTTCTGAAAATACTCAATATGCAATTAATCGCATTGTAAATTATACTGCAAGAGCTCCTGATCGAGCAGATGATCTGGCTGAGCTTATGAAAATAAAGGTAGAACTTTTATTTGATTTACCAATTGAAGAAGTGTTTTCAATAGAACATAAAGATGAGATTTGAAACAAGATTTCGATTGAGATTTGAACCTGTTGTCCAGTATATTAGAAATTTCTGCGATGAGTATATTTCTAAATGCAGAGACGCTGAGTGCTTGGAAAATGATATTATAGCAGAATCTTTAGCGAATAATGAATATCTTCCAAATGGTATGAAAATATCTGAAGTAAGAGCAAGAATCGCTAAAGAACATGCATTAGAAGCAAAAGCTAATGCTGAAATTGAAGCAGATAGAGCATATAGAGATTTATATCAAGATTTACGTAATGTAGATAGAAAAGCAGTATTTCTAAGTGGAGTTATTAGACATTAATTTTTTTAGTTCGGATTCCAGTTAATCTGAAATGAGTTCGAGTTCCTTTGGTTTTATTAAAAATATCTTGCATTTTAGGGACTTGTTTCCATTTATTTTTCTTAGCAAGAGTATGAATGTCATAAAAACCAACTGTTGGAATTGCTGATTCTTCATAAATCTCTCTAATTAATTTATTTGTTTGTATGGAAGTTATAGTTTTACCCTTCTTTTCAGCTTCGGTGTTGATATTTTGAACCATTTTCTTAACAAGAGCTCGGTCCCATAGTTTTCCTAGCCAAACAGGGCCAATTGGTTCTAATTTTCCATTGCATTTACATTTATTTGACTCAGATAGTAAATTAGTTGAAGTTTTTCTATAGCAGCATTTTGGGCAATAGAGAATATAGCCATGATGTTTTAGAATTTCATCAGCTTTCTTAGCAGAATTAGCTTTCTGAAAATAAACACGAACATAATGATTTGAGCTATGTGAAAAAATAGGTGTGAGTGCAGTGTCGTATTGTGCAGCAACTTCCTGAACTTTTTTGATTAGAATTCGCACAGCAGTTTCATGCATAAACTCGTTGCGTAAAGGTTTTGAGCCATATTTTCGCAGACAAGCTTTTACAGCAGCACCACAAAGCGCAGAAGTATCTGTTGCAGTTATGCCTATGATTCCGTGCGGCGAAATCCGCTTGATTGCATCATCTAAGAAGGGAACTGGAGTTCCAAATGGATCCAAATCAATATAGTCCCATGTGTTTAGTTCGGAAAGCAGAACATTTGCAGGCTTGCACTCAGTTTTAACCTTCACCTTATTTAATTTAGCGTTATATTTAATTAATTTGCAAGCTTCTTTGCTATAATCATTCAAAGTTACATCACATTTTTTAACCTCTTTTTTAATTCTTAACCCTCTAGCTCCCGATGCAGCTAGCAAGTCTAAAACACGCAAAGTTCGTTCTGTTATGTCAATTGATTTCAAAAGTAGGATAGATATATCTCGATTAAGCACCTGAATAGGATTATAAAAAACCGGCATCTTGCTGTCTAGTTTATATCCTTTAGGAACTTTTAACTGAATTTTTCCTTCTTGAATTGTCTGAGATTTCATATTATTTTTTTCTAAAGAAGTTTAATAGCCTATTGGTAGAATGTAAAGCCTTCACCAATTTCTTCATTTAAACTAGTTTTTAATTTTTTTTCTTTAGCATCATCGACAAAAAATTTAGGTGCAACTTGACGTGGCTTTGGTTTTTGTTGATATTGTTGACTTTTTATATGTGTAGAAAATATATTACCTAAAAGATAATCTTGGTTTTTGTTTTCAAAAAATATCATATCTTTTAATTCTATTGTGCAATCTATATTATTTGTTGTATTTTTTTTGAAACCTAATCTAAAATTAATACCTAATTTATTTGTTTTTTCATTAAGTCCTTCAAAGTGGGCGTTTTTTGGTAAATCTTCAAAATCTAATAATATGTACCATTTATGATTTTTAGTATGATAATATAAACGTGTGCTAAAATCTTGTTCTGGAGCATCTGTAAATTTTAATTTATAATTTTTGTTCTCTAACTGCGTTTTACTAACATTTATCATTGCAAAATTAACGAAAACCTTTTATAATACTTTTGTTTACTCAAAGGTAGTTAGGTACTAGCATCATTAATAAGGCGCTACTTAACTATATAAACAAAGCAAGATATAATATTAATGAAACTATGGTACAGCGACCAAAATTCGAAGATCAATTGTCAGTAATTCGTGTTAGAAAGAACTATGCCGCACCATATCTCAAGCAGAAATACGTCTATATTGATAAAAAAGACGTCAAAACCGAAAGAACATTTAAACAGGCTATGAATGACCGGATAAGAAATTGGCCTGACGGAATTTATTTCTTAAAGCTTTCAAGTGGAAAAGTTTTCACAAGATTCAACGTCCATGAAGGAAAAGTTGGTCAAATTTTTAAAATATCTCCTGCAACAGGTATGAAATACCCAATGCACGAATTCTTTACTAAAAGATAAGCTTCGAATAAGTTTATTTTATTGGAATAAAATAAGTAAAATTAATCAAGTCTTGTGCCGATAGTGTTGATATCTTTAAATTCTTTTCCAACACCTGTTTGAACTGCATCTCCAAGTTTGTTATGTTCATTAACTATTTGTTTTGCTCTATTATCAGGATTTAATATATCTTCCATTCGAACATTGCTTTGAGTTGAATCAACTGAAAAACTAACTGTTGCGTTAGTATCTTCCTTTTGAGTTAGTTTTTCACCTAAACTATCATGGTGCTTGAAAAAAACATTTTCTTTGTCTTTTTCTTCATCTTCTTTATTTTTATTTATTTCACCAATTAAGTACCCTTTTTGAAGTGAGTCCTTATCTTGTGATTCAGGTTTAAGGTAATCAACTTGAACATTCGCAGAAGCATTTGTTCCTTCTTGCTGTTGATCTAAATAAGACATTTGAACATTGGCATTATCATCACCTATATTTTGTATAGAAGCAGAGTAACTTGTCTGAAAAGAGCTCTCAGATCCACTAGGTCCTTTGCAACTATAGCTTGTAGCGCAATCATTACAATTACTTACATAGTTTCCCATTATTCACTTATGAGTAACATAAGTTGTTTAAATATGTTGCGATTCTAGAAAAAATCATTCAATTTCGATTTGAGTTCCAAGTGATTGACCTGGTAAGCCCTTTTCATCGAATCTAACACGAACAGCGCCTTTTGCACCATGTGGTGCTGTGATTATACCTGTGATTTTCTTATCAGATTTAGTTGTCCAAGTAGCTTTCTTACCTACAAATTTTTCAGCATCTGCTTTGCTAGCTGAGCCTTCTGGATGAAGAATCATATGCTTTGGACGCTGTGTATGATGTGAACCACGATAGTTCATTATTATTCCTTTCATTATAATCAAACCAATAAAACTAGTTTAAAAGATTATCGGAATCTAGGCTCCAATGACAATCTTAACATCATCTGAGAGAATATCTTTAAGACAATCAATTGTTTGTTTTGTCATTGTTGTTGGTGTGCCTGAAAAAGTCTGAAGTTTCTTTTCAACATCAGATAATTTAGCATCTTTTTTATCAGTTAAAGAACCATTAGATGAAATTTTATAACTCATAATTGCAGTGTTTGGATCAGATACATCTCTAATTATGTAAGCATCTTTTGTGAATAACCATATAGCTGCTGTGTCTTTTCCTTTATTATATTGTGCTGAGACTTTGAATTTCTCAATTTTCTGGCCATGCTCAGCTCGAATTAAATTAAAAACATCTCTTGCTTGCTTATCTTGCTCAAAACTAAGTGAAGCAATTTCTTCTCTACTTGCTTTACATGATTTGCTTAGTTCTTCAATTCTTTTAACAAGGTCATTATATCGCTCTGATGCAAGTTGTTTATCAACAAGCTCATCTTTGAATTTCTTAAAAACATCTTTCTTTGTAGCTTTCTTTCCAACCATTGAAACTGCAGCTAAGCAATCCTCAACAGTTTTGTTGTAAAGGACCTTCATTTCATCACAAATAACTCTTTTTTCAACTTCTATGAATAATTTATCAATTCTCTTTAAATATAATTGAACATCATTTACAAGTGAAGCAATTTCCTTTGCGTCAATGTCTTTTCTACGTCCGTGCTCAAAATCCTTTCGCACTTTGAAGATTCGTTCCCACATTTTTACATATTTGTCTTCAAGTAACCCGTTTTTTACAAAGTGTTCTCTAAGTGCTGCAGCAACTTCTTTGTGTGCAGGTGGTGCTACACCCATAACCATAAGTGCACCTTGAGACGGTGTGCATGTTGCCCAGAAAAAGTCCTCAATAGACATTTCTTTAAATTTTGCTTTGATTCTATCAAGTATCTGACCACCTGATTTCATATAATTTGTAATTGCTTCAGGGCTTGGTTTAATTTTACCTTTCTTAAGAAGCATTTTCCACGGAGTGAACATTCCTCTATCATATAATGGAATTCCATCTCTTAATAATGTAACTATGACCGGGTTAGCGTTTTTTATTGAGTCCCACATGTCGCTTAGAACATAAACTTGAACTTCTAACTTGTTTTTAACACCTGCAGCTAAAGCAGCTTCTCCAGCATATCCCCAAATAATTCCCATAAGTCTATTTTTTAATTCAGCAGAAGTCATTCGAGTTACATCTGTATCATCAATAACAATAAATCCATCTACGTCAGATGTTTCTGTAGCATCTCCACGCACCATAGAACCTGCAAGAGCATAACATATAACATATTTTTCAAATTTCTGAAGCACTTTCATTTTGTGGATTTCAGTCATTCTAAGTGCGCCTATCCAACCACTATCGTAAAGCGGCATACCTATTGATAGAATATTAAGGATGTCGTGCTTTCCTTTTAGACACATATCCCATATTTCATCTAATAATACAACATTAACATCATGACCAGGTAATTTTTTCTTTGCAAGGTCTTTGATTTTCTTTTCAATTTCTTGTTTCTTTTCAATTTTCTTTTTGATATCTGAAATATCTTTAAATTCTAATAAACATAAAATATCTAATTTATCATTAAGCTTGCCTGCCTTTGTTTCAAGTTTTTTGTCTGCTTTTGGAGGCATAATAATAATACCAATTAGTCGTTGTTTGTGTTTACCAAGAATTTCTTTTTTGAAAGGAGTAGCTTTTTTTGCAGTGTCACTCATTAAAACTTTGATTTTTTCTGCAAATTCTCGTTTTTCTTGCTCTTTTTTTGCAGCTTGTGCAGCTGCTTTTTTCTTTAAAAGTTCTATATCATCAATTTTAACATTTGAAGAATTATCTTGATTTTGATATTTTGGTTGCTCTTTTTGTAGGTATGTTGGTTCTGGCATTATAAATCTTGAAACACAATAAATATAAAGCTTTTGGATACTCTTTTAAGTCTTTAGGTGTTATTATCGAATGGTTTCAAAGGAATTACCTGCAGACTTAAAGATATATATTGAAGATAAGCTGATCAAACCACATCCAAGAGCTAAGGATGAAAATGAGCATTACAAACTACTTAGTGAAGCGTTTTTTGATGTCGAAAATGGTGAGAGCATAATTAGACAAGATAATGATGGATCGCTGCGATTTGGTTTTCCTCGCGCGCCTGGAACAAAAGCTGGCGCAAAATGGTCAGGATATGAAAATTTAGCAAATAATTACTTTTTAGAACAAACCGAAAGCTTTTTAAACGATTATATTAACTCTTTAGTAGAAACGAGGAATAATAAAATGCCATTTGACGGAAAAAAAGCATTGGAAAGAATTTATAATTCTGACCAGTCAAGAAAACTTACAAGTAAAGTCTATGAAAATGATTTTATGAATGTAGTTAGAGCAAAAGATTTAATTAAAAAAGATACTATGGGAAATCCAATAGGTATCGATGCCACAGGAACACACACACAAGAAGTTTTAGTTGACCTGATTAAAGGCCAAACTGAACTTGGAATTGCATCTCATCTTACACTTACACCTGCACAAGAAGCGATTCTTAGAGGATCAACAGATACTGATGAATATGCAGATACATTTGCAACTTATCAAAGCCTTTTAGATTCTATAACAGGTTTAGATCTTAATAGCACTGCAGAAAGTATGGCTGAAGGAACATATTCAATTGAAGAAAATGAGCAAGAAGCTTCTCAAGCACGAAGATACATGCAGAAAGTTGTTAAGAATAGAGCTGACTCTGAAATTAGAGAAGAGCCTGCTGAAGTAACAGCTGTGCACACTTTAATTAAAGATATATACAAACAATTAACTGGTAAAAAGCTACACAATAACAGAGGCGCAGTAACACAAGCTACTGTTCTGTTAGCACAAAACAACATGTTAAAAGGTCTATTTTAGACTTTTTAACTAAATTTTACTTAAGGTTCCTGCCTGGTTCGCAACACACGTTGCGGCCAACGTAGGAATTTTATAATTTCTTATTAATTTTATGTTTAATGACTTTCTCCATGTCTTTTATAAATTTCTGAACATGGCGCTGGTATTTATCATAATCGTCACCTTCTAAATGAGAATATTCACCGTGAGTGATTTTTTTAGATATAATATACATGTGTTTCATTACAGTTGCACAGCGTGCAGGAACTAATCCAGGCACAACTAATTTTTTTTGTATCATGTCAGAAACATGTGCGGGGCTAGGTGGAATTTCACCAATACTCATAAGAGCAGCATGTGCTGCATCAATTGCTGCCCAATAAAGGTCTAAAAGTGCTGCATTAATGTGCATTTTTGAACTGTGTAATGATGTAGGTGCTAGTGAAAAATATGTCCAAATGCTTTCTTCACTAGGTCTTATTCTGCCTTGGAATAAAAGTGTTTGAAGTGGGTCAAAGAATCCAATATCAATTAATGAAATACTATCTCGTAATATGTTTATTGCAATAGGGTCTCCAACTCTAACATACTCCCAAAAAGATGTCCAAGCCATAGTTTGAATATGAAGTCGCTTTGGGTCTATATTTGAAACAGCTTTTGCAAGAATTATGCGATATGTTTCAATTAGCTCGCGCGTTAATTTAACATGAACATCATCAATTATAACTAATACATCAATGTCATGTTTTTTATGCCCGCCACGTGCTGAAGAGCCAAATAAAGACATAGCAACAATAAACTCACCCATTTCTTTGTAAAGTCGCTTTGCTAGTTTCCTAGCAATTATTATTTCGTTTTTTGGATATTTTTTATTATAATTTAAATGGCCCTTATTATGTCTAACTTTAAATTTCATAGTATTCAATATATATATTGAATTATATATAATATTTTAGTGACTACTTCCTAATTAAAATATTCTATTAGCAAAACTACTCTTTATTCCATCGGGACTTCTGACCAAAGAGTCCATGTTTTTGGGTCTGGAGCAATTGGACCAAATAAGAAATTAGGTGAGCGAGTTTTACCAAAGTATCCTTGCTCAATACCTGCCCAGTCTTGCCATCCGCCACCGATTTTATAAACGGGACTGTTTACAGTTCTCCACATTTCAGTCATTGCTTTGTAGTCCTGCTCTGCAGTTTCAACTGTAATTTGACCTTTATATCCAGATTTTTTTAATTGCTTAACAAACTCCTCAACAGGAACATTACCTTGCCCTGGAGATAAATGCTCATCATAATAACCAAAATTATCTGTAACGTGCACGTGACCAAGAACTCCTTCCTTGTTTAGTTCAGATACTTGATCAATAAGCCATTTTTTGAATTCTTTTGGCTTGCCTTTAAAGTATTTTTGCCAAGTATTTGCATGCCCAATATCAAAAGTTGCTTTAATGTGTCGCGCAGCCATTTCTTTTGCTTTACTTTCACTAAGGTTTGCATGGAAATCTGGATTTTTGATTTTTTCACCATTTCTTTCAATAAATGGATCTGTTAGTTTTTTAACCATTTCTTTACGTGAGTCTTGAACAATTTTTTTAAGTTCGTCAGGATGGGAACCATAACCCATTTCTGGAAAAATATTTTCAGGAGCTATAAACATATCACGTTTTAGATTTTTCTTTTGCTGTTCTTCAGCAGCATAAATAGCCATTGTGGCGATAGAATCTGCAGTCTTTTTTAAACCATAATCTGGAATTGACGTAACTCTCTTTTGCTGGTCTTTAATTTCTTGCTCATTAGCACGTGAACTAGCTGCGACTTCTTTTCCATAACTCATTTGCTTTTCAGTGTCTTCAAGCATTCTTTTAAGGTGCTCAAGTCTGTTACGAACATGTGGTTCTACTAATCCTTTACCTTCGATAGGTATTGCTTCCATATGTTTCCATCTATCTTCTTTAGGTATTTCTTTCCATTTTTTTTCCCAATAATCTACTGCTTTTTTGATTTTTTCTCTATCATCTGCGTGCCGTCGATACATTAATTCATACTCATCTGCTTGTCCTTGAGCTTGTAATCGTTTAGCTTCAAGATTTTCATAATAGAAAAGTATAGATGGATCTGCTGATTTTGAAGGGTCATAATTTTTATCGTTAGGGTTTTGGAATTTTTTATAATCTTCTCTATCATTTTTCTTAGCTTCTTCTTTATAATGTGCCCAATTATGTTTAATAATATTAAATTCTCCACCTGGTTTATCTTTCCATTTAATATGTTTTATTTCTTTACCCCACTGGTCTTTTTCATTTGTTGTTACATCATATTCAGGCACGAAATTTACTTGGTCTTCTCTAACTGCTGTGATTAACTGTCCTGTTTTTTTATCCATAAGATAATGAGTTTGCTGACCACTTTCTTTTATTAATGTTCGAAAGTTATCATCACCATTAGGAACTTCTGTAATACCTCTTGGAAATTCACCTGTATGAATAACAATTGGTCCGCCCTCTGCTACATCTGCTGCAAATTCAATTGCTCGTTTACCTTCGAAAATATTTTGTTCTCGTGCATTTTCATCAAATTTGTTTTCGTGAAAACCTGACCATGAACCTGCACCAACTGACGCATGTGTTGATAACCGAACTTTATTTACTTTTGCAAGGTCGCGCATTGCTTCTCGTTCTTCTTTACCATGCATTCCAGGAGTAGTGTTTCCTTGACCTTTTACACCCTTTCCACGGCCCATAAAACCAAGTTCAACAGCACCAGCACCTTTGAAAATCTTAGCTTTTAATTCTTGGAGTTGGTCTTTTCCTGCATGAGTTCCAATTCCGATGTTGCCTATAGAAGTAATATGTTGATCATTACCTGCTCTTCCTGCTTCCCAATAAGTAGGACTTAATTTCACGCTAAAACCTCCATTTTAGCGGGCCGTTCAAATGTTTCACATTTTAACATCATAATAGAATATATATTCTTTAATATATAAATAAGTTTGGGAATTAGTAGTGTTGTTCTTTGGGTTTTTTAGTGTTATAATCTGATTCAGGAGAATTAGATTCACTATCAGTAGTTACTGGATTAAATGAAAGTAGCTCTGTTTTGTATTGTTTTAATTGCTTATCTTTTATAGGATATTTTGTTATATCTATATGCTCATGTTTATTGTATTTAGTATAATCTTCACCACCTGTATATTGGTTTTGAACAATGTTTTCGCTTTCTTCTTGGGTAATAAATTGTGCAGTAGTTTGCTCTAATGTTTCTGTTTCTTCTGATTTGTTTGGTGATTCAGTTAGGAGTTTAGTTATATCTATATGTTCTGGTTGCGTGAATTTAGAAAATAACTCAAAATGATTTTCATTAATAAATTGTTGTGTTTTTTTCTCTTGGTTCTTTTTTTCAGTGTCCTCAGTGTCTTTTGTTTCTGACGTAGTCAGCTCCGCAAGCTTTTTTGAAGTTTGCGATGTGTTGTTACCGTTTAGCTTCTTCTGAAGTTTCTTAGCATTCTTACTTGGTTTAGTCATGCTATAATTATATAGTAATTACTCATAGAAATAACTTTCCTTATTTGTTTATTGAAAATTTGAAGATGTTATTCGTATAGATTTTCAATTCCGCAATTGTCGTAGACAATGGCATTATATAATGTATTTTAAAAATAGTTTTTCTCTATGTTCTTTCTTTCTTACAAGAAAGAAAGTTTCATTACCATCGAACAACGCCAAGACTTTTCTTGTATGTGTCATAAATCTTCCAGACAATGTCTTCTTTTTTTTCTACAGTTTTTTTAACTGCTGCAAGCTCATCTTCTTCTGCTTTTGTGTTACGTTTTTTAGATAGGTCTAAATATTTCTTAAATGATTTATCATCGTCAAAATCTTCACGCATTTTGAATTTCATTCTACTACTTCGTTTTTCTTTTACAGTTGCTTGTCTTATTTTCCACATTTTTTCAATGTCTTCTGGTAAATCATATGTTATAACTGTTTTTTTGAACTCTTTCTTTTTCCCTCGCGTAAATCCACCAAATAATGTTGTAAATCCTTTTCCAATATCTTTGAATGGGCCAAATAAACCAATAATTCCAGTAGGTGCTTTAGCTTTTCCAGATTTTAATTTTTTACCTAGTTTACCTGCAGGGTCTTCTTCTTCAGCTTCTTCTAAATAATTCTTTAAATCATCTCCAAGTGCTTGCATTGCAGAGAACATGTCTTTTAGTAAGTTAAGATCGTTTAACATATCTTGCCTAAACTTCTCACGTACTTCTTCAATTAACATTGCTTTTCCTTCGATTACCATGCGCGTTCGTCCAACGTGAATTGGTCCTCGCTGGTATTCTTGTTGATAAGATAATTCAGGAACTGTTGTGTATTCAAAATTAGTTGTTATTATTGGAACATATTTTTTATATTTTTTAAAATTTTCAGGATAAGAAAATAATTCAATATCAGATATTGCAGTATCTGCCATTTCTAGTAAATGTTCTTGTCTTGAGCCATGTTGTTTTAATCTATTTACATTTTTCAAATAAGGTTTGACCCAACTTAAATACATTCGAATTGTGTTAAAGTGCTGTCTAAGATAAGCAAGGTGGAATCTTCTACTTGTTTTAATTTCTTCATCAGTTTTATCTCTCCATTCCATATATTGGAAAAGTTTTCTTCTAAGAACTTCAGTTATTTTTTTGTTTATTCCACTTTTGTTTAATTCATTCATTTTTTTGTTTAAATCAGTAGAATCTCTTGGACAGATATCAAAGAATAAATCTGGAAGTGTAGTAAATCCAACTTGTGTTGCTAATCCATAAATAGAACTAGGATTCTTACCTCCTCCTTCAACCATATCAATCCAAATTCCTTTTAATGCAATTTCCGCAGATTTTCGGTCAGGCCCTTTTTTAGCTTCAGTATAATATTTCATCTTTTCGTCCATAATTCGTAAAGACCTAATTATTTGAAACATAGTTTTAATCATGTTGCCAATTGTCGCAAGGAATTGTGATGCTTTTTCTTGTTGTAAGGTTCTCCGTTGTTCAATTGAGCCCCAGAATGAAGAAGTTATACTTGATGTAAATGTATCATTTGTCTTGATTGACTTAAAACCAAACTCTCCGAGCAGTTCGAGAGCTAAGAAATAGTATTTTTCAACACTACCTTGATATGACCCCATAATTATTTCATACTTACTCATATAAACTCTAAACTACAGTTCTTAATAATATTTTGGGTCATACTCCAATAACATAACAAAATATTTAAGTGATAATCTTTTTGTGTTTTATGGGCGTTTTTGATAAGTTAAGAGGAAGACCTGATGAAGAAGAAGATTTTATGAAATTACCTACTAGTGGAATTGGCGGTCCAAGTGGCGCTTTAGGTCCCGCAGGTGGCGAAATGCCAGATATAGGTGGTGTAGGTCAATTACCAAGTCCTTCAGCACTTCCAAGTTCTTCAGGAACATCTGCTTCATCTCAAATGCAACTGTCAAATAAAATTGAGATTTTAACTAGCAAGATTGACTCTTTGCTTTCTGAGATGGAAGTTCTAAAGCAGAAAATTACACAAATGGAAAGTAAATTAAGTCCAGCTAAACCTCAGCAACAACCTCAGCAACCTCAACAGCAACAAGCAGGTTATGGTCAGCAAGATGCTAATGCGTTTGGGTCATTCCAAACTCAGCAACCTCAACAACAGCAACAGCAACCTAAACAGAACTGGCAGAGCCCCTGGTAGAGCCTTTCTTTTCTTGTAAGAAAAGAAACGTTCGCGAAAGAAAAGAACAATGAAATTTAAAATTATAATTATGTTTTTAGTATTAACTTTCATAATTAGTTCTGCTTATGCAATTGATACAGATAATGATGGATTAGAGGATTTATCAGAACAAGAGTTAGGCACAGGAATTAATGATATGGATACAGATAAAGATGGTTTTTCAGATGGCGTAGAAGTAGAATTAGGAACAAATCCATTAGATGATTCAAAATATCCTAAGAACCAAATCACAAGCTCTGCAATTGCAGGTATGCCTCCTAAAAATTATTTAACATCACTTTTAGTAATTACTGTCCTATCTCAAATAGGGCTTTTTATGTATATGCGGTCTCGAAATGAAAATAAATTTTATAGATAAATATTTTTTATCACCTATTAGAGTAGAACAAGGTTATAATTTTGTAAATACAATTACATATGCAGTTGTTGCACTTGCTTTGCTTTATACTATTTTTATAATTCTTAGAAAGTTTAAAGTAAAAATTGATTTCAAGTTTTTACTATCCACACTTCCATTTATTTTGTTTGGTTCAACACTTAGAGCATTTATTGACTCAGGATATATGATTAGGAACTTTTGGACAGTATCTCCGGGAATTTATTTGCTAACTACCTTTATTTTCTTACTTGGTTTAGTATTTGGTCTGATGATTGGACATAAAACAAAGTATCCTTGGTATAGTATTACTAATTTAATTGGAATTATTGTTTTAGTAAATCTCATTGCAATTAATATCACAAAAATTAGTTTTGAAAACATAGGATTGTTTTTAGGAATTGTATTTACAATTGTTTCACTTGCAGTAGCGTTTTATTTTGTATTTACAAAACTTAAATGGACATGGATTACAGATAAGATTGGTTATGCAGCATTTACTGCACACTTGCTAGATGCAACAGCTACATCTATGATATTATTTTTTGTTGGAGGCTGGGAAAAACACCCACTACCAAGATTTTTCATAGAGCGCTTTGGCGCATTTAGTTTTATTCCACTAAAAATGGTTGTTATAATTCCCGCTATTTATGTAATATCTACTGAAATAGAAGACAAACAATTGAGAAACTTCTTGCTTATTTCAATAGCTGTATTAGGTTTAGCAGAAGGAATGAGAAATTTAATTAGTTTACTTATAATTTAATACCTGCTTTAGTTGGTTTACCACCATACATATTTTCTCCAACAAAAATAGGACTTTTTCCTTGTGCAGCATCATCAATAAATGAATCTAACAGGTTAATTATAGGTTTTATATAATCTAAATCATTAATTTTATCTTCAGGAATAAATGCTGTTTTAGAACTAGCTTCTTCTACAGATATATCTGAATTTATATCTTCAAAAAAGAAGAGACATCTTTTTCTTTTAAGGTTTAAATAGTCCTGTATCCCTGATGAATCTATAGTTAAGCAACAATATATGCCAGAACTTTTTCCTTGATTATCTAAATTACCTTGAAGTATAATTGCTCCAGATACTGCTCTGGCAGGCACAGGAATTTTTTTCCATTGTGTTCGCACTTCTTCAAATATATTTGGTGGTTGAGCATAATTTGTATCTGTAACTGCCTTAAATTCAATATTATCATTAATTGCACGACCAGCACATTCTAATATAATTGTGTAATCTGTAAGACCATCTTCGTTATATTCTAATTTTTGACTTGTAGATGTATAGCCAAGCGCATTTAGTTCATTAAATATATGTTTTAAGTCAGTTGTTTGAATAATATCCAATAAACTACGTTCTAATTTTGAGAATTTTTCCCATTTAGCTTGTTTTTCTGCACGTTTAAACTGTGCATCTAATTCTAAATCTTTAATTCTTGTTTTTAACGCTTCTTGATCTTTTAGAAATACTTCTCTTACTTTTATATACTCTGGAAAAGTTAGTGACTGTGGTGATTCTTCATCCATAAGAAGTGTATATGTAAAATCTTTTAAACTTTTGTATAATGTAATTTATTTATTTATCTGAGCAGAGTTCACATAAGAATTTATTTTGATTAAAACCAAGATGACCTGGCTGGCCACAAACTTCACATTCTCCAAAAGAACTTGGTTGGAATTTAAATTCTGGATTAGAAACTTTTAGTCTTTCTAAAAGAACATTAATTAAAACAGGCGATTCGCGTGCAATATCTTTGTTTGTTATAAATCCAATAAGTTTTTCTTCGTGAACTATTGGTATTCTTGATACATCATGCTTAACCATTTTTTTAGCTATGTGTGTTAAATCATCATGTTTTTCAGCATAAACTTTTACTGGCGAAGTCATTACATCTTCTACTCGCATTCCTTTAGCAGTTTTACCTTTAGCAACAACTTTGTTTATAATATCTCTTTCTGTGATAATACCAACTAATTTCTTTTTGTAAACTACAGGTAATCCCCCAATTCTTTTTTTAGCCATTTTTTTAGCTACAGAAGTTAGCTTAGTTCTTGGTTTAACTGAAATTACTTTTCTATTTCCTATATCAATTGCTCTTATCCCTGATCGCATATAAGCTCCTTTTAATTTTAGATTAAAACATTTTCTTTATTATAGTTTATGGAATACAATATCATGACCTATCACGGATTAAGATAACCCTTTTAAGTTTTCCTATCATAAACCATATCACCACTATGGTTCAAAACACGAAAGTAATTGAGCAACTGAAAGTGCTTGACAATGAAGTAAAGTTAAGAATACTTGCATTGCTAACTGAAACTGGAGCAAAATCAATCACAGATATATCTAAGCAACTTAATTTAAAATTTTCAACAGCACACAAATATTTAGAGCAACTTGAACGTACTGGCTTTGTTCGTTCAAAACAAGAACATGAGAATCGCTTAAAGCGAATGTTCTATATCCAAGATTTTTATATTAATATAAATCCATCTAATATATCTAAGATACTTAAGGGTGATAAAATAGAGCACGAAGATAGTGAACTATCTGATTTTCATATAATTACTGACCATGGTAAGCTAGAACGTTTTGATAAAATCAAATTTGCTAAACCTTACTTAGATGGAGGCATTCCTAAAAATACAATAGAAATTGGATTAAATTCTATTCAAAATCAAATACGTGAAAGAACATCTCTTATTGAATTTAGAGCAATATTTGAAATTGCAATACAAAATAGAGTGAATTCAATTAATAGCGCATTAATAAACATAGAAAAATCTCGTGCTAAGATACAAACTTTTTTTAATTATTTAAAATTGCGTTATCCATATGGTTTAGATATGCACATTAATGGAGATATTTTTATTGAGAATTTAGGAAAACCAAAAGTATCTAATTTTTCACATGACTTAAATGCAATAGCTTTGTTCAATAATGTTTCTAATCTTCCAGATTACTTAATGGAAGTTACAAATATGGTTAAAAAACTAGCAAATTTAGGTATTAAAGAACAAGCATTAGATTCTTTTAATTATTTTATTTCTAAATATACATCTATTTTAGATGAGCGTAAGATTGTATCTGAACTTGAAAAGTTTATTAAAAATTTAGATGCAATTGGTGTTGAAATATTTTTAGGGTTAGATATGGGCACTCCTCGTTTTATTCAAAAAGAATTAGAAGTAAATTTCTTACCACCAAATCTAATGAATTTAGAAAAATATGTTGGTATTAATACAGATATAATTCTTAATATATTTAAGAAAATAAAAACAAATAATATATCTTTAGTATATAAACTATGGACTGAACCTAAAAATGATTTATTGTTTATACCGAAATCTTATATTGCGAATTTAATTCCAAAATGGCAGACATCTAATGTAGTTTATTTAAAAAACTCCCGTTTAGATGCTAATTGGAAATATTGGATGCGAACAGTTCGCGTAGGTGACATACAAAATATTGCAATTAATGCTCCTCGTATTGCTGCTAGAACTAAGAATTTGCAACTGTTTAAAGAAGAGTTGTTTAAAATTATTAAAGAATCTGTCGAAGTTTTGAAATATTCTTATGAATTAGTCAATTCAATTCAGAGCAGATATTTGTTTAAGAAAATTAAATATATTCATTTAGATGATAGTTTGTATTCTTTATCTTTAGTTGGTTTAAAAGAAGCTTTTGATATTCTTTTAGAAGGTAATGTGAATTTAAAAGATATAGAAATAATTCTTCAAGCAACTAGAGATTATATGGATAATCTTGATGTAGATTATATTAGATTAGGATTGCGAGATTGTCAGAAAGAAACTATTGCTAATTATTTTTATGATAAAGATTCTAAGGTTCGTAGATTAAATTTCAGTAGATACTCAAAATCTTTGTTTGATAATAATAATGTTAGTTATTCTTTTCAAAAATACTTTAACGCAGGACACATCATAAAATTACCACTTAAGGAATTTAATATTGATAATTTCATAAAAAGTGAAGGAGGTTTTGTTAAGATAGAATAATGGAATCAAAACGAGCATATGAAATTGGCCCAGAAAGAAGAAAATTTCAATATACAGTTAAAGATAATCGAAGTATTGCAAGGTATTTAGAAATTAATATTGGTGAATTAATGCGCGGAATATATGTTAGAGAATTACCGCATTATAATGCTAATGATTTTATCGGAAAATTAAATATAGATACTACTTCTTCTGCAAATACTATAGAATTAAATACGGCATATGGTTGTGCAAATATTAATATTAATTCAGATGAGTTAGAGTCAAAATTAGGAGATCGTAATATAAATTCCGTATTTATGCGCTCAATTATGTTATCTTTAGCAAGAGAATTATTATTTATTCATGGGGTTGCGTTTGAATATAAAAATCAAATATATCTTCTTAGTAGTTCACAAAAAGGAACAGGTAAAAGCACTATTTTAGATCACTTAATTAATACATATGATGAGGATATTAATGTTCTTTCAGGGTCTTATTTAGTTGCAAAACCTACTGCTGATAATGTAACTTTATTTAGTCAGCGTCACCCTGATAAAAAAATACATACTCTATCAAGAATTACTGGTGGATTAGAAAATAAGATTATTACAATAGACGAACCAATAATTATTAGAAATAATAAATCACGTATCAGATCTTTATCTTTACAATATAATAAAGGTGCGTCTGGTGAAATTATCCCTGAATCTGATACAAAAATAAACTTAATTAATGCAGCTAAATTTCCACTTAATCTAAGTTTCCTAGAGTTAAGTGGAGATGATAACTTTTTAGAGAAAAGAGATAATTACCTTTCTGTAAATGGATTTTATGATATGATTGGTAAATTTAGTAATTGTATTAAAGATTATAGAGTTTACATTGGTTCTGAAGAAAATATACATAAAATATTAAGAAAATAAATAAAAATTAAAGTAAAACTAAGCCACATGCACGACAGAATTTCTCTCCGGTTTCTGCAAGTGTTGTAATTCGGGAGCTCTTACAATCTGGACACTTTTTAAACATTAAGACACCTTTAGTTTCACTTCCGCAGTCTTCGCACGTTTCTTTGGGTTGTCCACCCGATAGTCGATTTGTTATTATTCTTTTTACCATATTGTATAGCCTCCTTTTCTAGGATTCTAAAATTCGAGTTGTCCCTTTATATATCTTTTTTTGAGATACGTGATATTTGCAATACGTGATATATCCCATTTCGTGTTAGGAATATTTTTAAACAAATACTAATTAAGATATTATCTTTAGCACTTTTGTTTTAATAAATTTAAAATTCATAAAACTTATTTTGTTTTCTTTGAACTTTATCTCAAACTTCGGGCGAAGTTTGACCACGCCTTTTCTCCTCAGAACGTAAATTTGTTCGTCAAAAAACTTGTTATTCTTAAAATTTAGAAATATTAAAATTCGTAAAACTTATTTTGTTTTCTTTGAACTTTATCTTTCTGACTTCCTGGTTGGTTAACTCGAGGACGGTGAGTTGAAGGGTCTTTTCTTAATGTGATATCTAGTTCTTTCAAAAAGTGATTCATTCCAGCTTTAACTGTTTGAATTTTGTTTGCTTTACCTTTCTTTGCAGGAGTTCCATCAAAAACCATTAATCTATCTGAGACATAGTTGATAAATAAGAGGTCATGGTCAATTACTAATGCTGCTGCTTCTCTATCTTTGATAACTTTCTGAATTGCACGAGCAGCTTGAAGTCTTTGCTCAACATCAAGATATGTTGAAGGTTCATCAAGCAAATAGAAATCTGCTTTGCGAGCAAGACACGCTGCAATTGCAACTCTCTGAAGTTCCCCACCTGATAATTCATCTAGTTTGTGATTCATCAAGTGTTCAATTTCCAAAGGTCGTAAAATATCTAGCTTGAATTTTTGTGTCATAATTTCTTTTGTAACTGAACTAAGTGCAGACATTACAGTTACGCCTTTTTGTGGTTTTAGATATTGTTCTTTGTAAGATATTTTTAGTTTTGCAGGAATCTTGCCAGAGTCTGGCTTAAGTTGACCTGCAATCATTTTCATAAAAGTAGTTTTACCAATTGCATTTGCTCCAACAATTCCAACAATTTCTTTTTTGTGAATTTCAGAAGGTTCAATTTCTAGATTAAATGTTCCTAGCTTTTTCTTAAGTGCAGGCCATTTTGTAAATACAATTAAATCTTGGCTTCTACCTGCTGCAGAATGGTCAAACTTAATTGATTGAGTTCTAAATCGAATATTTTCATCTCGTAAATAACCATCTAAATAAGTATTAACGCCATTTTTAGCAGATAGGGGATGTGATACAACTCCATAAGCTGCCATCTGCCCAAATAAAATATGAATGAGGTCTGCAAGATAATCTAAAATAATCAAGTCGTGTTCTACGACAATTACATGCTTTCCTTTTTCAGCAAGAGTTCTAATTACTTTTGCAACACGAACTCTTTCTTTAACATCTAAATAAGATGCTGGCTCGTCAAACAAATATAAGTCAGCTTCTTTTAATACAGCAGCAGCAATTGCAACTTTTTGTAATTCTCCACCTGATAGCTGTTCAATTTTTCTGTTAATAATCGCTCCAATGTTAATTTCTTTTGAGATTTCATCAATTTGTTTCTTGCTTCCTGCTTTTGAGAGTAAGTCAATAACCTTACCCTTAAACTTCTTTGGGATTAAATCAATATATTGTGGCTTGTAACTAACTGAAATTTTCTTAGAAAATAATTTAGTAAAATATGCTTGTAATTCAGTTCCCTTAAAACTATCAATAATTTCCTTTTCTAAAAGTTCCTTTTCAAATTGACCAAGATTTGGTTTTAAAAGTCCTGCTAACATTTCAAGTGCAGTTGATTTACCAATTCCATTTGAACCTAATATACCAACAACTTGACCCTTTTGCGGAACAGGGAGTCTGAAAAGTTCAAAAGCATTTTTACCGTAACGGAAAACAGGTTTTTCTTTTAGCTGATGAGGAAGATTCACAATTTGAATTGCATCAAATGGACATTTTTTTGGGCAGATTCCACAACCCGTGCAGAGCTCTTCAGCTATCTTTGCAGTCTCATCTATAATGATACATTCTTTACCTGTTCGATTAACTGGACAGTATTTTTCACATTCATGACTGCACTTTTTAGGATTACAATCCGCACGTTTTAATATTGCTATTCTACTCATTTTAAAACTAAGAAATTAATGCTTTAAAGTTTAACTGAAAACATAAATATTTATTAATTAATATATTTTAAATTAGAATGAATAAACCTATAACACATATTCTTGAAGGTATAAAAATAGGACATCCTTACATACCACCAGAAAATGTATTTGAGGTAAAAGAATATTTTGTTAAATTTGAAGGACCGTTTACAATTCAGAAATATTTTTCACTCAAAAAAATAGTTGAAGAGGTATGTCGAGGAGAGAATATTGAAATTAAACCTAAAATTCATAGTAATAGTGTAAAAGGTATAGATGCGGGTTTTAGTATTGAAAAAGTAGTTCTATCAAAAGAAGATAAAACATCCACGGAATTTAAAGACAATATGGATGTGAGTAGTTCATTCACGGAATTTAAAGGTAATATGGGTGTGGGCAGTTTTAATACATATCATACCATATCTTGGAATAAGCTTTTAGAGAAAGCAACTGATGTGTTAGATAAATATTACATACAATGTGTTAAATAATTTTAAGATTGCTTATTTTTGTCATCGAAGATTTTCTTAACTTCTTCTAGCATATCGTTGTAAACTTCAGTTAGTAGCTCATCGCTATTTATGAACTCTTGTTTGTAATCTTTAGCTTTATCAAATGTAACATTACGTTCCCACCAAATTCGACCATTACTTATGATGTTTTGATTAAATGCTTGAAGTCTGTCTAAGCCTTTAACAAATCGCGCCTCTTTAGTTTCAGCAGCTTCATATTCTTTCCAGAGATTGTGTATTTCTTCACCTAAATCTTCTGGCAGCTGTCCGAATAATTTTTCAGCAGCTTTTATTTCTTGTACTTCTTTTTCTTTCTTTGCATCTGCATCAACAAAAGCAAACGTGTCTCCTGCATACATCTCAACAATATCATGAATTAAAATCATCTTAAAGCACTTGAGAATATCAACGCGTTCTGCTACATCTTTTTCAAAAAGCAATAAGAACATTGCAATGTGCCATACATGGTCAGAGTTAGTTTCTTTTTTATCATCTGTGCGATAAATTTCTCTAATAATGAATTTGAATTTATCAATTTCTCTTAGAAAAGCAATAATTTTAGTCTTTCGCTCGTCCATTTATTGTGTTTAATATTTCTGTTATAAGTTTTTGTTTACTTGATTTTCTTTAGCTTATAATTTCCTGCTTTTTCTGGTTGATTTGGTCTACCAAAATAATATGGAAGAACTATAATTGCAACAATTGCAAGAATTGCTAGTGCAGCTGCGTATAATGCATTAAATGCCACAAAGAACACAATCGCTAGAATTGCAAGACAAGCAACTAATATTAATCCACCAATCCCTTTCAACCAAGATGTTCCTTTCATATTATCTAAAAAAGTCCAGAAATAAATAGTTTTCTAGCGTTCTATGTGGACTTCAGGTAACCATATTTTTGCAGGTCTAGATAACATATATACAACAACATCTGCTAAATCAGCCGGCTCAGTAAAATTATCTGTTGGGAAATTATCTCCAGTTTTTGCGAACATTCTTGTATTTGTTCCACCCTGATATACTCCTGCAACTTTTACATTAGTCGATTTAAGATCGATTTTAAGAACATCTGTGAATCCTTTAACGCCATATTTGCTAGCAGAGTATACAGATTGACCTTCTTGTGGCACAATACCCGATCTTGAAGAAACATTGATTATCGCAGATTCTTTTTGTTTTTTCAGAACAGGCAGAAATAATTTAGTTATATGAATTAAACCTGTAAGATTAGTTCCAATAATTTCATCAACAATGTCTTTTTTTATTTTTTCAAGAGGATTAATTTTCTGCCAGATTCCAGCATTGTTAATAAGAATATCAATACTACCAAAATAAGAAACAATATCCTTTACAGTTTTTTCTAATTTTTTAGTTTTACAAATGTCACAAAGATATATTTTAACTTCTGCAGCACCAAGTTGTTTAGATAATTTAGAAACTTCAGTTAATCTTTTTTTATCTCTTGCAATCAGAGCAAGTCGAGTGTTTTCTTTAGCAAGTCTTAAAGCAATTTGCTTTCCAATACCATCACTTGCACCTGTGATAACAATAATTTTATCTTTAAGTTTCATCAGTGAGATATACCTCTTAGCACTCCACCAAGAACACTTCCTGCAGCTTGATTTCTACCCATATTTGAATGTGTTGTTCCACCTGATGTTCGAGGACCCATTAACATTTGTTTTGTCATGCTCTGAAGAATAACTTTTCCCGGTCCAGTCATTTGCGCAAGGAATAATCCTTCACCACCAAATACTGTTGTCTTGATTCCACCAACTCTGCGAATATCATAATCAACTGTTGGTTCAAAAGCAACTAAATGAGATGTATCAACATCAAGTCTTTCACATTTCTTAAGATTATATTCAATTAAATCTCCTGCAGCGTGTAGTAAAACTGTTCCAGGTCCAGAAATCTTCTGTAAAAATATTCCTTCACCACCAAATAAGGCAGCTCCAACTTTTTTAACTGTTTTTAGGTCAATATCAATTGTTGAGTCAGAACATAAATAAGCACCTTTCTCTGCGATTATGTGTTGACCTTTCTTTAATTGAAATACTTTGATTTTACCCGGAATTTTTCCACCAAAACCAACTATTCCAGAACCACCAACTGACTTGAACTTTGTTAGAAAAAGAGATTCGCCAGTTAAAATTCGCTTAAATGCTTTTCCAGCACCTTTTGTTTCAGTATCAATTGTAACATTACCTGATTTGTAAACCATTGCACCTGCTTCAGCATTTACAATATCATTTTTTGCAAGGCTTACATTAGCTACCTGCAAATTATCTCCACTAATCTTGTATTTCATAAAGTAAGTAGAACATAAAATATAAAAAACAATCGAAAAAAGAAAAATTACCCTCAATATTTAAATATTAAGGAGTAACTATGCCTGTCCTGAAATAGGAGGCCTTTCGTCAGTTAACATCAAACAATATGCTACAACTCTTACCCAGTATCTCCAGAATCCTTTTGTAAAGTTTTCAAAAGATTTGTGTCGTCTACCTGTGAATAGGATGTAGAACCATTGTAAGACCCAAACAATTAATACGAATATTGCCCATATTTCTGCTATGATTCCATATACGAAACATAGAATTAAACGTATAAATAATTCGAGTCTTGATGCTTTCTCAACGAATTTTATTTCGGGTTTCATTGGGAATGCCATTCTGATTAAAATTATATTAAGAACTATATAAAACTAGTGATTAAATTAATAAATTTAATTATTTACTAAGAAATAATAATCTTTTTAAATCTTTTTAACGCTTTAAGGAATGTTTACACCAAAAGGTACGCACAGAGATTTCATAAAAATAAATGCAAGTATTTCTCGAGGAGATAGAAGAGCTGGCAGGTTTCCAGATTTTGAATGGCATTATGAATTAACAATTCGATATCCACGTAGTAATATTTCCATGGCACGTCTTGAAATTCATCCAAATGAGCAAAATTTTAGCTTAGATGATACAATCCAGAAATACAAATCTGAAATTATTAAACTTTTACTTGAGAATGAAACTTATCAAGATAAGAGTCAGCTGTTTAGCGCATGCATTAATGCGATTGATGATTGGGCAAATGTAGATGAACAAAAATCAGGTCCTTTGACATATGAAATTAAAGCAACAGTCTATGTTCCTTTAAGCGTTCAGATTTCAGATAAGTTAAAAGAATTTGCACAGTTATAATTAATAATCCTTAAATACCTTGTTTTTGTAATTATTTAATGCTAATTGGAATAGTTGGTAAAGCTAACTGCACAAATTCAGCGAATTTGCTAGTTGTCTTTTCAGGAATAGGTGAAATATGTTAATAGGTATTGTAGGAAAAGCCAATGTTGGAAAGTCAACGTTCTTTAAGGCAGCTACGCTTTCTGAGGTAGAGATAGCTAATTATCCTTTTGCAACTATTGAGCCAAATTCAGGCATGGGATTTGTAAGACATGAATGTGTTGAAAAATTCTTTAAAGTAAAATGTAATCCTAAGCACGGATTTTGTATTAATGGAGAGCGATTTATATCAGTAAAACTTCTTGATGTTGCAGGTTTAGTTCCTGGAGCTCACGAAGGAAAAGGAATGGGTAATAAATTCCTTGATGATTTAAGTTCAGCAGATGTTTTAATTCATGTTATTGATGCAGCAGGTTCAACAAATGAAAAAGGCGAGCCAGTAAAAGCAGGTAGCTACGACCCTGCTAATGATGTCAAATTTTTAGAAGTTGAGTTAGATATGTGGTTTTTTGGAATGATGAAGAAAGTTTGGGCTAAATTTTCAAAAGTTATTACAATGGAGCATAAAGATTCAGTTAAAGCAATCCACAAACAGTTTTCTGGGCTGAAAATTAATGAAACTATGATTCATAAAGCAATGAGGAAGTTTGGTTTGAATAGTGATATTAGCAAGTGGACAGATATTGATTTGAAAGCATTTGCATCTGAGCTACGACAGGTTTCAAAGCCAATGGTTATTGCTGCAAATAAGGCAGACTTGCCAACAGCCAAAGATAATATTAAGAAATTGAAAAAGCAATTTCCATCATATAAAATTATTCCTTGCTCATCAGAGTCAGAATTAGCATTACGAGAGGCTGCAAAGCACGAATTAATTGAATATGTTCCAGGAAATAAGGATTTTAAAATTCTAAAAACTGGAAAGTTATCTGATAAACAGAAAAAGGCACTTGATTTTATCAAAACAAAAGTTCTTAAAACTCTTGGAGCAACAGGTGTTCAGCAGTGTTTGAATACAGCAGTGTTTGATGAGCTAAAATATTTTGTTGTTTTCCCAGGTGGAATGAAAAAGCTTGGAGATTCTAAAGGAAATATCTTGCCAGATGCATGGCTGTTTCCACAAAACTCAACAGTTTTAGATTTTGCTCGCCATATTCACGAAGACTTTGTTAAGAACTTTGTAACAGCTTATGATGTCAAGACAAAGCGCCCAATAGGCAAAGACCACGTATTAAAAGATGGAGATGTGATTGAATTAGTTTGTGGGAAATAGATTGTTAATATACCGTTTCAGTCTAACGATTTATATATAAGAAAGCTTTTTAAACACCCTTTTTAGGTTTAAATAATGGGTAGAATAAGAACCAAACAGATTAAGAGATTAGGACACAAATTCATCGAATTATATAAGGACGACCTACACAAAGAGTTTCAAGGAAACAAGCAAAAAGTCCAAGCACTGAGCGATGTAAGAAGTAAGAAATTAAGAAACAAGATTGCAGGCTACATAACTAAAAAAATGAAGACTGCAGAAGACTAATCTTTATAAGATACTCATAATCTTTGATTACATAGAATACTAAGGTGAAATGATGACAGAGGAGCACGCAATTTTTGTTGGTGGAAAGCCGTTTATGAATTACGTAACGGCAGTAGTTATGCAATTTACAACAAAGGGCGCAAATAAAGTTGTAATTCGTTCTCGTGGAAAGTTCATTAGCAGAGCAGTTGATGTTGCTGAAGTTGTCAAAAGTAGATTTTTAAGAGACCAAATTGAAGTTACAGGTATTAAAATGGATTCTGAAGAATTTAAGAACAGAGAAGGCAGAACCGTTAGAGTTTCAACTCTGGATATTGATTTAAACAGAATTTCAAGAGAATTAGCATCTACTGAGCTAGTTGAATCACCTGCTGAAGAACCAAAGCAAGAAGCACCTGTGGAAGAAGTAGTTGAGCAAGCACCTGAACCTAAGCCTGAAGTTCCTGCAGACTTAGCTGAGCAAAGCCCAGCAGAGCCTTCACCTAGCGGCGAAGGAGAACCAAAAGTCGAAGCAGTTGCAGAAGAAGTTGAACAACTTGATGAAACACCTGAACAAGAAGAAGTTGAAGAAACAGAAGAAACTGAATAAAGTTCTATTCTCTAGTTAAATAATTCTTTTAAGTTGATTTATAATATTTGTTATATGTGTGGGATTATTGCGTATCATGGGCCGAGAAATGCTACAGAAATTATTGTTAAAGGGTTAAAGACTCTGGAATATCGTGGCTATGATTCTTGGGGCGTCGCAATTAAAAATAATGATAAAGATTTTACTATTAAGAAAATTGTTGGTAAAATTACTGAATCTACTGACGTTGATGGTATGCCAAAAAGTAACATTGGCATTGGGCACACTCGCTGGGCTACACATGGAGGTGTTTCAGAAAAAAATTCACATCCTCACTTATCAAATAGTGGCAAAATTGCTGTTGTTCATAATGGTATAATTGAAAATTATCAAGAACAAAGAGATTTTCTTATTAAACAAGGTTTTAAGTTTGAATCAGAAACAGATACTGAAATTATTCCAAATACAATTGAGTATCATATGAACCGAGGTTATGATTTCATTGATGCTGCAAAGCGTTCTTTAAATCACATTAATGGTCAGTTTGCGATAGTTGTTATGCACTCACAGCATAATCAAATTGTTGCGATTAGAAAAGAAGCACCATTAGTTATTGGTGTTGGAAAAAAAGAGTTTTTTATTGCATCAGATATTCCTGCGTTTTTAGATTATACAAAACAAGTTATCTTCCTCGAAGAAAATGATTTAGCAATTATTGATAATGAAGATTTATCTATTTTTAATTTTAAAGAAAATTTAGTTGTTAATCGAAAGACAACAAGCATTGATTGGGATGCAGAGCAAGCAAAGAAAGGTGATTTTGACCATTATCTTATGAAAGAAATCAGTGAACAAGCTGATGTAATTAGTAAAGTTGTATCTTTGCCTGCAAAGCAAATTAAAGATATTGCTAATGAAATACGCGAAGCACAAGGGATTTTCTTTGTTGCTTGTGGAACTTCTGCACATTCTTGTATGAATGGAATGTATTTGTTTTCTAAGACTGCTAAAACACATGTAAATTTTTGTGTGGCATCCGAGTTTGAATATTTTACACATTTCTTGAACAAAAAGAGCTTAGTAATTGCAATATCTCAGAGTGGAGAAACAGCAGATACACTTGCAGCGATTCGTGTTGCAAAAGAAAGAGGCGCTAAAGTGATTTCAATTGTAAATGTTATGGGTTCAAGTATTATGCGTGCATCTCACAAAACAATTCTTCAGGGCGCAGGTCCAGAGATTTGTGTTTTATCAACAAAAGCATATACATCTCAAATTGCCATATTATCTCTTATTGCACATGAATTAGCAGGACAGCAAGAAGAAGGCAGATCAAAACTTAAAGAATTAATTCGATATATTTATTATTTAACTTCAAAAGCTATGCGAGACCATATTAAAGAGCTCTCAGAACGTCTGAGATATACACAACATATTTATCTTATTGGTAGAGGTCTGCAACATCCAACAGCATTAGAGGCAGCACTTAAAATAAAAGAAGTTAGTTATATTCATGCAGAAGCTTATGCTGGGGGTGAATTGAAACATGGGACCATCGCACTTATTGACAAAGGAACTCCTTGTATTGTCTTTACGTCAGATAGAACAGAAAAAGAAATAATGAGCAATGCATCAGAGCTGAAAGCAAGAGGAGCATACATTATAGGTGTTGGTCCAAAAAACAATGAATTATTTGATTTTTATATAAAGGTTAGAGAAGCAGAAGATTTAAATTCTATCTGCCAAATTATACCTATGCAAATATTAGCTTATCAGCTAGCATTGCTACGTGGTTGTGACCCAGATAAACCAAGAAACCTAGCAAAATCAGTAACTGTGAAATAGGAAGATAAAACAGCACAAATTTATTAATTAAATTTGCGGGTTTCAATCGGAGATTAAAATGGCAGGAATATATAAATCATATGATATTCGTGGAGTTTATCCAAGTGAATTAAATGAAGAAACTGCAGAGAATATTGGGAAAGCATTTGGGACTATAAATCCCGGAACAATTGTTGTTGGTGGAGATTCTAGATTAAGCACACCCTCTATTAAAAATAAATTTATTTTAGGTTTAGTAAGTGCAGGAGCTAATGTAATAGATATTGGAATTGTATCCACAACAATGATGATTTTCGCAACAGGTTTTTACAAATATGATGGTGGTGTAATGATTACAGGTTCACATACACCTTCTAATTATAATGGAATTAAATTTTATACAAAAGGTGCTGTATCTATCCCATATGAAAATGGAATCGATAAAATTGAAGCATTAGTTCAAACTAAATTATTTAAATTAGGACAAGGAATTATAACTAAAAAAGATGTTTTTGAAGATTATAAAAAATTCATAATAGAAAATTCAAAATTTGAATCAGATAAACGACTTAAGGTTGTTCTAGATGGTTCACATGGTTCTTCAGGAAAGTATTATTCAAATATCCTTAGAGAGCTTGGATTTGATATTGTTGAATTATTCTGCGAGCCTGATGGAAGATTTCCAGTTCATGGACCAGACCCAATAAAAAGTTTAAGTCAAATAAAAGCGAAAGTTGTTGAAGAAAAAGCAGATTTAGGTTTCATTTACGACGGTGATGGTGATAGATGGTTTGTTATTAAATCTGATGGAGAATTACTTGATTCAAATATATTATTTGTTTTGCTTACAAAACAAGTGTTATCTAAATGTGATAGTGGCAAAATAGTGCACGATGTAATGTGTTCTAGAATGATATCTGATGCTGTAGAAAAGTATGGCGGTGAATTAGAAATATGTCGTGTTGGTCATACACACATCGCGAGAATGCTTAGTGCAGTTAATGGTGTTTTTGCAGGAGAAGTATCTGGACATTATTTCTTTAATGAAACTTTTAATCAAGATGACGTTTTACTAGCGTCAATTAAATTAATGGAGTTTTTAATTAATAATAACACAACAATTGAAGAAGAGATATTATTAATTCCAGAATATTTTTCAGAAGTATCTGAAGCAAATCGAGCTACAATAAAAGACTCAGAGAAATTTAGATTTATTGATAATCTTAAAACCAAACTTAAAAATGAGGGACATAATGTTGATGATACTGATGGTGTTAAAATTATTTTTGATGATGGTTGGGCGCTTTTTAGAACGTCAAACACAGAGCCAAAAATTGGTTTTGCATATGAATCCACAACAAAAGAAGGATTAGATAGAATAAAAATATTTGTTGATAAAATTGTGGAGACAATACCAAAATGAAAGTTATAATTTTAACAGGTGGTGTTGGTAAACGAATGGCACCTATTAAGAAAGATAAATGTTTAATTAAATTTCTTGGTAAAGAATTAATTTTACATCAAATCGAAAAGTTACACAATGTTGGGCTGAAAGATATAATAATTATTGGTAATCCCACAAACATAAATACACTAAAGAAATTATGTGGAGATAATATTGAATATGTTGTTCAAGAAAAGCCAAAAGGCATGGCCGATGCGTTATTAAGTATTAAAAATATTCCAGAACAAGTTTTAATTGTTAGTGCAAATGATGTGTTTGATGAAGAAGCTTACAAAAATGTAATTGATACAAAAGGTGATTCTGTAATATTGGGATATGAAGTTAAAGAATATTTTCCCGGAGGTTATTTGATTGTTAAGGGCGATAAAATGCAAGGTATAATTGAGAAGCCTGGTGCTGGAAACGAACCAAGTAATTTAGTAAATATTGTTGTTCATATTCATAGAAAATTTCCCGAATTAGTAAGATGTATGAAAGCAGCGAAAACCGATAAAGATGACCAGTATGAAGTTGCAATGGATGATATGATAAAAGAAGATTATGATTATAGGGTTTCAAAATATAATGGTTTTTGGGGTTCAATTAAATTTCCATGGCATATTTTTGAAATAAGAAATTATTTCTTAGATAAAGCAGAAGCAAGAATTTCAACAAAAGCAAGTATTGCAAAGAGTGCAGAAATTATTGGAAAAGTAATTATTGAAGACGGTGTTAAAGTGTTTGAGAATGCTGTAATAAAAGGCCCATGTTATATTGGTAAAAATAGTATAATTGGTAATAATGTTTTTATGTGGAATTATACACATGTTGGAGAGGGTTGTGTTATGGGATTTTCATCTGAATTAAAATATAGTTATGTTGGAGACAATACAAATACACATCAAAGTTTTGTAGGTGATAGTATAATTATGGATAATTGTAATATTGCTGCTGGAACCATCACTGCAAATTATCGGTTTGATACTAAGACTGTTAAAATTAAAGTTGGAGACAATTTAATTGATACGGGAAGAAATCATTTTGGATGTATTATTGGAAGTAATGTTAAGACGGGAGTTAATGTTTCTATTATGCCAGGCATACGGATTGGAGTAAATACAATAATTGGTCCAGATGTTGTTGTTGATAAAGATATTCCAAAAGATAAATATTTTATAATACGACAAGAAACAGAAATAAGAGACAATGAAATTTAATTGGCGGATTGGTGGAGAAGCAGGAAAGGGGATTATAAATATTGGTCAAATTTTTGCAAAAGCATGTTTACGCGACGGTTTGAAAGTTTTTAGTTATGCAGAATATCCTTCTTTAATTCGTGGTGGACATAATTATCTTAATGTTAGTGTTAGTGATGAAAATGTTTATTCACATAGTAGCAACGTTGATTTGTTGTTAGCTCTTGACAAAGAAACAATTGTAAAGCACAATAAAAGTTCATCAGCAGTTTTATGTGATGTTTCTTTAAGTAAAATTGTAAGAGGAAAATGTTATGCAATTCCTATGCAAGACATTGCAAAAGATTTAGGTAATATTCTTTATCAAAATATAGTTGCAATTGGTGCAACATTAGGTCTTGTTGGATTAGATTTAAAACAATTAAATAATCTTCTTAGAGAAACTTTTGCACACAAAGATAAAAAAATAATTAATGCAAATATTAAAGCAGCAAAAGCTGGATGGGATTTTGCAAAAAATAATTTCAAATTTGATATCAAACTTTCTCCAATGCCGAGCAAATCAAAAGATTTGCGTGGCCACGCTGAACAAAGTTCAGCTTGGAAAAAAGAAGATAGAATATTTATATCAGGTAATGATGCAATTGTTGCTGGTGCGATTAAGGCAGGTTGTAAATTTATATCTGCATATCCAATGACACCTGCAACTTCAATACTTACAGGTATGGCAAAATATTCTAGAGATTATAATATAATTGTAAAGCACACTGAAGATGAAATTGCGTCAATAAATATGGCAATTGGCGCGGGTTTTACAGGCGTTCGTTCAATGACTTGCACATCTGGAGGAGGATTTGCATTAATGTCTGAAGGATTAGGACTTGCTGCTCAAACTGAAACTCCTGTTGTTATTGCAGTTTCTCAGAGACCTGGACCTGCTACAGGTTTAGCAACAAGAAGTGGACAAGGAGATTTGCAATTTGCATTATATTCATCTCAAGATAGTTTTCCAAGAGTTGTAATTGCTCCAGGAGATGTTAACGAATGTTTTTACTTAACGCAACAAGCATTTAATATTGCTGAAAAATATCAGCTTCCTGTTGTAATTCTTGTTGATAAGTTTTTGTCAACAGCACATTCAAGTGTTCATAATTTTTCTCTTAATCTATTCTCAAAACCAATTAAAATTGATAGAGGTAAAATATCAAAAGGTGCTAAAAATTATAAACGATATTTAATTACAAAAGATGGAATTAGTCCAAGAACTTTACCTGGAACAAGTAAGGGTGAATTTGTTGCAAGTAGTTATGAACATGATGAATATGGTGCTGAATGTGAAGACAAAGAAAATAAAATTGCTATGACAGATAAACGTTATCAAAAATTTGAAGTGTTAGCAAAAGAATTATCTGAACCAAAATTATTTGGAAATTCTAACAATGTTGTTGTAAGTTGGGGCTCAACTAAAGGAGTTGTTAGAGAAGCGCGCAAAATTTGTAAGAAAGACTTTGCACATATACATCTTAGTTTTATAAGTCCATTTCCAATAAAGTTTTTTAACAAACTTTCAAAAAAGAATTTGATTGTTGTTGAAGGAAATAAAACTTCACAATTATCTCAGTTGATTAGAAAAGAAACAGGAATTGAAGTTAAACATAAAATACTCAAATATGATGGTCGACCATTTGACCCAGAAAATCTTGCTAAGGAGATTAGTAAATTAGTATGAAAATTCCAACTTGGTGTCCAGGCTGTGGGGATTATATGATACTTGCAGCTATACGAAAATCACTACAAGAACTTAAAATACCTAGCAAAGATGTTCTTATTGTATCGGGAATTGGTTGTGGTAGTAAGATGCCCCATTATGTAAAAGCATATGGATTTGAAGGCATACATGGAAGAGCACTGCCTGTTGCAACTGGAGCAAAGCTTGCAAATAACAAATTACATATTATTGTTGTTGCAGGAGATGGTGATGCTTATGGTATTGGTGGAAACCACTTTTTGCATTCATGTCGAAGAAATATTAATTTGACATATATTACTCAAGATAATTCTGTTTATGGTCTAACTCGTGGGCAAACTTCTCCAACAAGTCCACAAGGAATGAAAACAAATTCAACACCCTTTGGTGCGCTAGAACAACCTGTAAATCCATTAACTCTTGCTATAACACAAGGAGCTACATTTGTATCTCAAGGAGCTTCTTATAATTTAAAACTTGCAGATACAATAAAACAAGCTATAAAACATAAAGGATTTTCGTTAGTTAATGTTCTTCAGTTGTGTCCAAGTTTTAACAAACATAATGATATACAATGGTTTAATAAAAACACAAAGCAAATTAAAACACAAAAAAACAAATATAAAGCAATTGAAATTGCAGAAAGTAGTAAGTTACCTCTTGGCGTTTTATATCAAATTAAAAGAAAGACATATGATGAACAAGAACCTCAAATCTCAAAAACGCCTTTAGTTAAGCAATCACTAAAAGTCAACATAAATAAAATGCTAAATGATTTTATCTAATTAAAGAAACTATTTAAGGAGTAAGTTTAAGAAAAAAATATGAATATAATATTTCTCGGATCAGCAGGTGTTGGAAAAGGAACTAATGCAAATCGTGTAGCTATGCACTACAGTATCCCAACAATTTCTTCAGGTGATTTACTTAGAGCCGAAGTTGCAGCATCAAGTGCTATTGGCAAGAAAGCAAAAGCGTATATGGATAAAGGTGTGTTGGTTCCAAATGAGATTATTGATATAATGATTAAAAATCGCTTACAAAAACCTGATTGTAAGAATGGCTTTATTTTAGATGGTTATCCTCGAAATTTAGAACAAGCAAAATTGCTGGACAAGTCAATGAAAATTGATACAGTAATAAATTATTTTGCTTCAACAAAAGTAATTTTAGAACGGCTTGGAGGTAGGATGTCTTGCTCAAAATGCGATAAAGGATATAATATTAATACGATTAAAAAACCAAAAGAAGCAGGAATTTGTGATGAATGTGGTGGTAAATTAGTTCAGAGAGATGATGATAAGCCAGATGCAATCAAAAAACGATTAGATGTTTACAAAAAACAAGTCAAGCCAGTTATTGAATATTACAAAAAACAAAATATTCTTACTGATATTGATTCATCTTATGGCTACAATGAGCTACATAAGATAATCGATCCAACTATCAAAGCAATAGATTCTGCTTAGTAAGCTTTTTAAGACTATTTTTCTTTATCATTTATGAATGAATTATTAAAAATCATTGAGCAAGAAGGACGTAAGTTGCTACCTGAAGACTTCGAAGGCAAATATATAATTTTAAGATACCAAGTAGATTATTTAACTCGAGAAGAGATTGATGGTTGTCTATCGATTCATAAATATGAAAATGAAGAATTAGAAGAAGTTCATAATGCATTAGATTATACTGAATTTGATTATACATTTATAGCACCAGTTACTGATGAATATGTTAAAGAAAAAATATTAGGAAAAGGAATTAATGAGATATATACATTTAATATATATGATAAACATCGATTGAGTGAATTTGAAGATGCTAAATTTTTCCTTGGAAAAAAATTAAGTTATGTTGGTGAAGTATATTTTAATGAAGCAACAAAAGAAAATGATAGAACATATGTTGATTGGGCTTTCGATTATAGGGATGCAAATGAACTTGAAGAAATTGGAATAAATGTTGTTACAATAAGATTATCTGATTTAGATCCAAGCTGCTTTGCAAAACCTAAGAAAGAAGTTCAGCTTTTCCAAGAGTATTCTAAGAAATAATTATATACTAGAGAGATATCTTACTATATGAATAGAAATCTAATTATTAGGGCAATATGTGGGCTTAATATAGTTCTTAGTTTTGCGCTTGTAGCTAACTTTCTTCCAATTTATCTTGATAGCATGGGCATAAGTTTGGTAAATATTGGACTGGTTTTTGCTTTTGGTGCAATGATTGCAGGGATTATTCGGTTTCCAATTGGAACTATGGCAGATAGAGTTGGCCGTCGTCCATTAATGTTGATTGGAGCTATCGGATACCCACTTTTTGCGTTAGGTGTTATATTTTCATCAACAACTGCGCATTTTATTGGAATGAAATTAGTTGTAGAAGTTTTTGGCGCGCTCTTTTGGATAGCTTTCTGGGCGTATATTTATGATACAATAAAACATGGTAATGAAGGTAAAGAAATGGCACATGCAAATATGATTATAGGTATTGGTAATGTTATTGCACCATTTATTGGCGGATTAATTATTGCATATTATGGTTTTACACACTTGTTTTATCTTGCAGCGTTTATTGGCGTTCTTAATATTGTGTTTATTAGTTTTGTAGTAAAAGATTATGGAAAGAAATCTCATGAAACTTTAGAACGGCTAGAGAAGGATGTTGCTTACGAATATAAACATTTAATTAATATGCATAAATTTCGTACACTTGCTACAATAGGTGTTTTGCATAATATTGCATGGTGTATTTGGTATGTATATATGCCAATTTATCTTAGAAGTATTGGTATATCAATTCAAAGCATAGGAGTATTACTTTCAGTTACATATTTAGTTAGTATGCTTACTCAATATCCTATTGGAAAAGCAATTGATAAGTTCCCATCAAAATATATAATAATACCTGGATTCTTTTTAGTTTGGGCTTCAGGATATGCCTTTTTGTTATTCAAAGATTTTGTTGGATTTACAATTACGCGTGCAACAATGGGTATTGGATTTAATATGGAATGGAACCCACTCATAGCTAGAATTTCACATTTAACTCCACGTAAAGAGCATGGTGGAACAACTGGTTTATTTAGAGCAGCAAATGCAATTACTGTGGGTTTAGTTACAATATTTGCAGGTTATTTAGCAGATATTTATACAATTAAAGTTGTTCTTTGGGGCGCTAGCACATTTGCATTATTAGTTGCACTTTTCTTATTCTTTGTTAAAAAAGGTATAATGGCTAGGGGAAGATCACTTGCACATAAACATCATATAACCGACTTACATGCTTCTAGTGTCCACTCTGAGAAAAAACAAGATTGTATTTTATAATGCCAAGGAGTTAACTCCTTTGCGGAATTGAAAATATTCGATTTTCAATAAATTCATAAGTTTTAAAAGTTTTTTGTATTATATGTACTTGGAGGCGATAGTAATAGCAATTAAAATAGATCCTAGCAAGGAATATAGTTTTAGATATGAAGATGAATATCTTAAAAATCATAGGGAAGATAGTGATAAGGTAAAACCTATAATGGAAGACATTGCACAATTAGGTGGACCTTTATATGATGGAAATGAGTTAATAAAATTAATTCGAAAGCATGACTTAGATTTAAATGAAGACAACTCAGATATAAAATTGTCTAAAAATCAAATACCTTTAATCGCAGTTTGTGAATTATAACAAATCACTCATCTTCTCAAATTTTGGTTCATCAACAACTTGGAATAACTCAAAATTATCTATGAAATTAGGCACATAAGTTTTGATTTCTTCAACAATCTGATTAAGATGATTCGTGTTTTCATAAATAACTGCACAATTAAAATCAAACTTTCCAATCAATTTAGAAATGTGAAGAATAAATTTATTACCTACGAGCTTATCTTGGAACTTCTTTTTAGCAGATTCATTTCCAGTTTTAACTCTAAATAACATTAATGCAATATTTGGATATCCTAAAGCAGGAGGATTTATTACAGGCACAAATCCCGTAATTACTTTGTCTTTCCTTAGTTTTTTCAGCCGACGAGCAACAGAGTCTCGTCGTAATCTTGTTTTAGTTGCAATATCTGCAATGCTCATTCTACCATCTTCAAAAAGCACTTTTAGGATTTTCTTATCTTTAGCATCAACTTTCTGCTCAACACCATATACAATACCAACATTTTCCATATAATGTATAATGAGCCATATTTATAAGTTTTACGCTTATTTTAAGCCCTTTTTCCTAATAACTCTTATATAGTGTCGTAACTACTTATAGATAATACACATTCTGATGACGTAAGTTATCAGAGCACGAAAATTTCGCACAGAAATTTTTGATGAAATAAGTGTAAATAAGAGATAACAAAATGAAATTTAATGAGGTGCTAGAACAACTAGCTGAAAAAACAGGTCTTCCTGTTGAAAATGAAACTGAGGATAAATACCTAAATGGAACAATGGAGAAAGTTCCAATAGAACAAACTGACGAAGGTTTGATTATTGATGGCAAGCTTTTTTTACATGGCGATAATGGATTCTTTAAAAAAAATATGGTTGTTGTAAAAAATGGAGAAACAACAAATGAAAATTGTGAAGATTGTGCGTTTAGATACATAACTAACGATGGAAGTTCTGATAAATTTATTGGAAGTTTTAATTGTGCTGATTATGTTGGTAATGCTGAACAAGACTGTGCAATACCTATTGAAGAAATAGCTAATCGACATCCAAGAATGGGAATAAATAAATGTCTTTGTCCTCATGATGAAGTTTATCGAATTAAAACATATGATAATCTTAGAGGACTTCTTGATTTACCATCTAATATTGTAGAGCGAGCAGGATTTGCTAAAAAAGATTTAATTAGAATGTTAGAGAATGAAGAAAAACACACAGAATTCTTAGATGCAAAAGAGCTGCAAGTAAAACCTCAATTAGAAAAATATCTTAATAAAATTAATGCAAAAGCGGACGCCATTAAGAATTATTTAATGATTACAAAATAAAAATGGCAAAAAAGACATCAAAAAAAGACATATATATTATAAAAGTTGATTATGTTACGGGTGGCCGCTGGGGTAGTGGTTATGAATCTGAAAGCATATTCGCAGGTGTCTATGATAATAAAAACGCTGCAAGAACTAGTGCAAT
>Ga0233431_1001463_pt1 | contig 40848 bp, 36 predicted proteins | sample SI_118_April2016_FD_179867 | JGI IMG/M metagenome (GOLD analysis project Ga0233431, IMG submission 179867) | Seawater microbial communities from Saanich Inlet, British Columbia, Canada - SI_118_April2016_200_MG | ecosystem: Environmental > Aquatic > Marine > Inlet | place: Canada: British... | reverse complement strand
TGTGGGTGTTTATCGTTTTAGTGATCCGCGTATGCCAAGTTTTGTCAGATTAAATGCAGGAATATAGGGAAGTGTCAAGACGATTGTGTAAATGGGGAAAAGTATAGCTGTATCGTGCCAATTGCTTACCCCGACCATTTATATTGCACTGGCCCGATTATAAAGCCCGGTACGCATGCTGTTGTATCGATTTTCCTGGGGAAAGTGTTTTGTGGGCAAGTGAGTTTATTGTTCCTATGCCTGCAACAAATGCCAGCAGCGAAAAATCATCTGGTAATTTATGTTCATTGCCCCCAGGAATATATTGCTCATCTTCTTCATGCTGGACAGAAGGTACGGCTAAATATTGCATAGTGATGAATATGGCAATCCAATACCTGAACCAATGCCATGTGGTGGTAACGATTGATAATAACTATTTTGCTTTAGCTAAATAACTATAACTACATCAACAAGAATATTGCTGTTTCATCTATTACATAGTTTGCTGAAGAAGGAATAATGAGGTACGAGTATTCGCGTAAACCAAGGAATTGCCCATCTTGCAAAACAAAAAACATTGCCTCCATTCTCTACGGCTATCCCGCATTCTCCTCGAAACTAGAGACCGACTTGGAAGAAAAGCGGGTGGTGCTCGGCGGATGCTGCATAACTCCTGACGACCCAGCATGGCAATGCACCGTATGTGATGCCATTATCTTCCGAAAAACAAACTTCAGTGCTTCAATCTGGTAAGTTGATAACTCATGAGGTCTCCAATAGATTCTGTCCGAAAACTTTGACGACGTACACTGTTCGCCGTCAAAGGCCACCGGACAAATATAGTGAAATATTAATGGAGGCTTTTTAGCCAAACTGGAGTTAGAAATACCAAGGAGAACTCATGGCTAAAAAGAAAGCAAGTGCAGGATCAACAGTCCGTACGATCCGTAGATAGACCCGTAAAAAATATAGTGCTGAAGACAAGATCAGGATCGTCATCGAAGGCTTACGTGGAGAATCTACCATAGCCGAACTCTGTCGCAAAGAGGGCATCAGTCAGAGTATCTATTACAGTTGGAGCAAGGAGTTTCTGGAAGCGGGCAAATCTCGCTTGGCTGGAGATATTACGCCAAATTATTATTTATTAGATGAAAAGACCGTTGCTCGATATTCGCAGCGTAATGCTGGTGCTCGTATAATTTTGATTGTTCGAAATTCTGTAGACCGAGTGTGGTCATATGCAAAAATGACAATTTCTGATCTTTATAATCGTCCCTTGGAATCTCTTTCTGTTGAAGAGTGGATTTTGTATTTGGAAAAGTTGTATAGTTGGTGGAAGGAGTATCCTGAATAAATAAATTTTTGGAGAAAATATTTTCCTAATTTCATGTTTGGTTTTTATGATGAGATTAAAGAAAACCCTCTACGTTTTTACAGCCGAATATGTAATTTCCTTGAGATAAGAGATTTTTTGCCATGCGATGTAAACAAAACTGTGTTTCAAGGGGTTTCATTAGACGCCACCCCGAAATTATAAATTTTTTATACAACCAATATCACCATGAACTGGACGAATTGAAAAAAATAGAAGATAATCCATATGGGAAGAAATGGATGAAAGTCAACAAGGTGAAATAGAATTTGTTGGATGATTTTCTAGTTTTTCACTTAAATATTGCTCGTAAATGGGCATTCAAAAGGAAGTAGCCTAAATTAGGATAGATATATGAATGAGAGAATTAACGCATCTATCAGTGTTTTCTCGAAACTTGAGGCTTCACTTGCGAAGTTTGCTGAAGAGGGACATGATACTATAGCTCTATTAGGACAACATATAGAACGGCTAGATAGTCAGGCTCTCGAGAGCGAACATCAAGGGCTTGAGATTTATGCTCAGGAAATTGATAGCATTAGAAATGAAGTAATTCTAATAAAGGAGGAATTTCATCGAGTTGTTTTCCCCTTTGAGCAACTTCTAGAGCAAGACATTCCTGATGCAGTTTACTGGTTAAGGAACAAAGGCGATGCTCTACATAACTATTTATCTTCATCAATCAACAGAATCGATTCTTCTAGCACGGAAAACAAACTAGCAAATGAAGAGGTTAGTATAGAATTAGATTTCCCAAGACAAATTATAAAATTCATCACAGGAAAAGCCATAGACCTTATAACGTCGTTTTTGTTTCCAGGGTTGAATTCAATTAGTGTTGGGTCGTTCAACATTGCACTTGATGTTTTGGGATTGTCTACCACTATGCCAAATTTTCAAGTCGACATGGGAGATTTAGTTTTATCCATGCAACCTGAGTTAAAAATTCCTTTCTTTGCACTAGACCAACAACTTGAGATTGATGCTAACCTGCAAATCCATAGCAATAGCGAAGAACTGAATCCAATCCTTCCGTTGAGCATATAATTTGGAGGCCAATCATGAATGCGCAGTTCGAAAAGGTTATTGAGGAAATCAAAACTATCCTAATAGATCAAATAATTGGAATCATAATTCGTCCAGATCGATGGGGAGTACAAAAAGGAGAAGCAAGACAAAATATCTTAATTGTTGTTTGGGATTCCTCACTCTCGAAAAGTATAAGTCTCTATCAGGTGTATGCAATTAGTGCAGGGCTCCGTCTTCAGTCTACTGATATCATTGGACTTTCCCAATTTGATCTATATGTTCAAAACGGAGTACCCGCTTATATTTTCGCTGCAGTCAAAGGAAAAATTCAATATGATCCAAATGGCACAATAGCCGAAATTTGTAAAAGAGCAAATACTGATGAGCATGTGAATACACAACAACTTTCAGCTTTCCTTGAACAGAAAAGCCAAGGCCATTTTGATAATGTCGAGGTTACCTTGCAGCGCTTACTTGCTGAAATTTATCTAGGATTTGAAGCCGGTACTCAAGCGAAGTGGTTAGATAAGCAAAATGCTCTTAGGCGCCTCGATATTCTGGAGGTCAGTACGTGGGAACAACTCAAAAATCACCTTAGAATTCCCCCTAATATCGCCGCGAAAGTAACTCAAATACTCAATGATCTAATAGCATTACGAACACCTAATGAAAACCCTATGCTTGGACAAGATATGCTAGATGCTTATAGAGAATTGAGAAATGCATCAATTTCGAAAAACCGTAGGCAAAATGGATAATAGACTCTTTGAAGCTTGGAAGCAATTGGATGGGGTGTGGGATGAATCCTTGCCGTATTGGGATGACGCAAACCGTCTGGAGTTTGAACAAACTTTTTGGATAAGGATTACTGAAGTTGTTAATACGTTTCTAAAAAATTTAACAGAACTCGAAAACAGGTTAGATGCCGCATCTAAAAAAAATGAACAGGACTGACTGCTTATTTTGTATTCACGGTTGGGGAGAAGACGGCGGCGGCGAGAACAGTTACTAATGGTTTAGATCGATAATTTGTAATAGTAGAACTCATAAACCTAAGTTGCTACCTTGTCTGAAATATCCATGGGGTACCTGCTAAAGTTATGGTTAGTAGACCAAACCGAAGTGGGGTACCCCATAGATAGAGTAATGTGTAAAAAAACAAGGTGAAGAAACTCAGTATGCACAATTGCATGTGCAGCATTTTGAACTATGCTAGAGAGCGATACCCGTCCGCTTGCAGATGGGTAATTCATTACTGAATATTCGAACCAGAAATCCTTATTGGTATCTTTACTTCAGTTCTTTCATTTAATAAGCTCTCATAGATAACTGCCCAATATTGATTTGAACCAGTCAGGAACGAAATTGATAAAATTGGTTCATCATCAAGATTATCAAAATCCACTTTCGGTCTAATGTTTTCAAGCGATTTATATAAAGTATCACCCGCTATGCCTGCATATACATAACCATCAATTGTGCAGTAGACAAAAAACCCTTGATTTGGACCTATTTCAAAGCCCCCACCTGAAATTGGAGGCATATCATATTCCACACCATTCGAGCAGATAATTGTAAGTACCTTTCCTTGGGGTGTGTTTTTTGAACTGATCCTTGAAATCTTTGAGCACGCTGAAGGATCATTCGATGGTGAGTCTGTCTTGATAGGAGCCTGAGTTGGGGGCTTGGTGGATGTTGGGCTATCTGTGGATGTTGCTGGCTTCTTTGTTGGAGTCCGTGAAGATTGTGCCATGATTTCAGTTGCTGTGGCAGAGAAGTTAGCAACAGAAAGTGTTGTTGTAATATAGGGCGATTGCGATGGGGGAGAACCTCCTCCAAGGATGGGTCCCAAATTACCATACCAGCCTATCAAAAGTCCTGCGAAAGAACATATAATTGCTGTAAATGCAAGTATTGCCAAAGGTGTACGGCGGCCTCTTGTTGGCTCTGTTTGTCCTAGACAATTGTGCATACCGCAGTGGTTATTATTATCTGCCCAACATTCAGTATGATGGGGACGTCCACAGACCGGGCACAAGACCGCCTTACTGCGATTCACTTGATTATGGCAGTACGGACAATTGCCTAAACTTGTTTTGGGTTTTACTTCCATTTTTGGTTCATTACCTTTTTACTATTTGACATTTACAGTAAACTCAAATATATAATCTCCTGCATCATAGCGATCCCAACCATCATGGATTGACTGGTAAACACGATGAATCCATATATAAGAGTGCTTACCTCTACCCCAATTGGGCAGTACACCGGCATACGCGTTACAAGCACGGTCACTATTTTCTTTTTCTAGATAACTCAACTCATCAAGATTTACAGCATGCCCATCAATAATTAGCTCATATCCCATATTGGCCCAATTATCAGTAAGAGTATTTTGATCTATTGCACACCACGCTAAGTAAATTTCTGCAGGGGTTCCATAAGGAAAGTCAATATCCCAATAGTAGTGCATAGGTTGCTTTGTTTGTTCACTCCAGTTCTCAATAGAACATATAACGCATTCAGGTGTATCACCATTCCATGAGTCCCACTCTTCAAGAGTAAATGATGGTTGCTTGGTTGACGTTGGGAGGATAACTGGAGTTTGGGTGGGTAATTTCATGCTCGATGGTTGAGTATATTCTGCAATCGCAGTTGCTGTTATATGAGATGTTGATGTAGACAAACGGGTAGGTGGTGTAGGGACTTTGAAAAAAAAATATCCTCCAGCCAATCCTGCAACAGCACAAAAGACCGCTGTTATAACTAAAGCAACGAGTGGCACTGTGCGACGATTCCTGGCTCTACTCCCCGATATTATTGTTTGCCCAGAACACTCGTGCATACCACAGTGGTAATTATTTTCAGTCCAACACTCAGTGTGGTGAGGGCGTCCACAAGTTGGGCACACGACTGCATTGTTACGGTGGACATTATTGTGGCAAAAAGGACAGGTAACAGATGTTTGCTTAGGTCTGACTTCCATGCACTTCTCCGAAGGATAGAAAAACTCTATGATTCAAGGTAATCCGTTGCACGTTGTTCTAACCGCTTTAAGAAGTTAGCATATTGTTCAGATGTGGAGAGATATCCTTCCATCATGCGAATAACTTCGTCCCATCCAACTGCATCGGTAAATTGATCTTTCTTACTGTCGCGCCAACTTTCAGAAGAAGCTTGCCAGCGGGACTTCAATTGCCCCCAATCTCCTTCAAGTTTGCCATTGAAGCTCTGTAAGGCACCAATAAAACTCCTCAGATCTTCTACATTAATATCGGCTCTGTCGCTCATGCTTATTATCTCCTTTTACTCTAATGGAAAAGATTGTTCTGATGCTTGGATAAGCTCTTGCAAATCTTCAAGAGTCTGTAACAATTGTGTTCCTTCTTGAGTGATTGAAACCAGATGATTTTCTTCAAACAGCCTGGCCTTCCCGTCCTGCCAACTATTTAGGACTTCAGCCCATGTACTTTCCAAAGACCGCAAGTTTTTTTCAATCTCGCTGCCAAAATTACAATTTGAGTTCATACTTTATCTTCAATTGGAAAAGCTAACTTATCCCCAGTAATTCGCTCATACAGGGTTGGGTAAAAGCTGTCAACTGCTTCGCAAATCATATCCATTGCTAATTGAAAGGCATCATACTTTACTTTATTCTCATCGCCAATAACAACATCTGCAAGAATAATAATATCCTTGTTTGATGTCATTGCAAATCTAGTATAAGGATATTTAGAGTTCAGTTTAAGGAGTGTGAATAACAGTTCTTCCTTATTACCCTCTTTCATTTTAGGGAGGTACTTGATGGTGAATATTACAAGCCAGTTTTCTTGGATATCAAAGCCAAGTAAAAAATCTCCTGATATGCCTTGAAATCCTGCAACTAAGTTTCCATCATCCGTTTCTTTATATTGCCATCCATAGCGATCTAATAAGTTAATAACAACATTATTACCCATGACTTCTCCAATAATTTCTTGCTAAATTGAATTTAGAAATTATTTAATGCTTCTCGTCTCCTTCCGGGCCGAGCGCGGTTCATATCAATATTTTCAGGCACCAAATTTTCAGCGACATTCAGATGTCGAACTCTATGCCCAATATCATAATTCGATCCGCGGTTACGCCCTCCTCCTGGAGAACGATAGTACCCTCCCCCTCTATTAACCTCTTGCTCCATCCAGCCTCTTATATGACTAGGCAAATTTGGAAAATCACCCGCGGCAGCTCTCCTATATAGATTTTTTTTTGCTTTTCGGTATTCTCCGCCATGAGCATCTTGACCAGGAGTTAGTGGTATTGCTATATCATTGGCTTTAATATATTGTATAGTCTTTTCAATGCGATTACCTAATTCCTGCCTAGCTTTGTCAATAGATGTCGATATCGCTTCTTTTTTAGATAGCAGTGAATTTATTGTATATTCTGCTTGCGACTGGAAAGTTGCTATATGTGCTTCTGTTTCTCGCAAAGCATGCTCTGCGAGATGGAGTTCTATCTCCGCTTGACGCAAATCTGCCTCTGCCTGACGCAAGGCTGTCGCTTCCCCGCTGCAAGATGGTCGTTGGCCGTCCTCACCAATATAGGCTAGGCAATTCTGTAAGGACGATTGGCAAGCTGATACACTTGCCTCGCAAGTTGTTACATTAACCTCACAAGTTTCCACATCCTGTTGTCTTTGTTCCCTGACTTTTTCCAACCGATCAAGTTCATCTTTTGCTTTTTGGCGTGCCTCTTCAATAGGGGCATCAAGCCCTTCTTTTGTCTCAAGCAATTTTTCGCTGAATTGTGATAAAGCCGTTAGTTCAATTTTTAGTTTCTCACCGATGCTCATAGTTACTCTCTTATTCTAATTATCGGTCAGTTTTTGGGCAACAGCACAGATGTCATCCTCATGTAAGGGAATATAGAACTTGAACTTTTCTGCTTTTTTCCATTCGCGACGTCTGTAAATACCGCGCTTTTCACCCAAAGTCATACCATCCTCGCTGTCAAATAATATGCGAGAATCGTTCTCCGAAACTTGTAAAGCGACTCTTGCACCAAATTCATCTGCTTTCAAAATATCTCCCTTTGCCAAGGTTTGTGCTGCCAGAAGGGTGTGGATTCCTACTAAGGGACCATCCTTTAAGATTTCTTCTAAATGCTTACGCGTTTCACTGGGTGAATAGCGATCTCCACTCCTCAAGTCATTGAAATTTTCTGCTCCGAAAATGGCAAGAATGATTGTTTCTTCAGCCGGTTTTCCTGCACTTAGCTGTTCTTTGCGTTCAGTCAAGATTTCTCGTACATCCTTTAATATATCGGAAGCCACTTGGGAGTTATAGGCAAATTGGAATTTATGTGGCATTTTCCGGAACACACGTAAACGGTCTGCATAAGGAGAATCGGGGGATGTCAAATCGAGCAAAAAGAATTGTGAATGTTGGACAGACATTTGCACGCATGCAGCCAACAAGCTATTTGCAAATAGGTGGTGTAACTGTTTGGTACCAGATGTGCGTCCTCCAGAATCCCCACCTCCGCCGAGAAGGATAGCATTCCCGTATCTTTCCCTGCGCAGCTGCAATGAGATATCTTCTTTAGGTCCAATTGCGTTCCCTAAAGGGATGATTATGCTCGTAGTTCTATGCGTATCACCAAGTTCGTGTTGATGGATTTTGTCTTTGATGATTCTGTTTTTAAGAATTGTTTCAGTGGATGCACCAGTGAAGTAATATACTGATTTAGGTGGCACAAAATGAGCTTCATCGGCTTTTTTGTGCAACTTTTCAACCAGTTTTGATACTGTCTCTCTTGGCAAGAATGCTGCGCGGAAGAACTTGTTTAGTGCTTGGTTTCCGAAATTCTCGTTATAAACGGCTTCGCCTTTCTTTTGAAGCCCAACAGCTCCGTCGTTAGTTGAGCCTAGTACTAAATTTGAAACTGAAGGATCTGCCATCATACAAATTCTCATTTTCAATTGTTGGACCATCGCGCTAGTAAGAACTCCTGATGGAGACTGAGTTCCGATCAAGACATGGATTCCTTTAGAACGTCCTCGACGAAACAGGTCAATTAAATCGGTTTCTAGCATTCTTTCAATTCGTGCATTAGGCGCCCGCTGTATAATATATTGAACTTCATCTATTACTAGTAAAATTCTAGGAAGCTTGTTTCCTTTTTCTTTATACTCTTGGATATTTTTGACATCAGCCTTGTTAAAAAGCTCATTCCTCCGATCCATTTCCTGATTTAATTCACGAATGATTTCGAATCCAACCTCAGGATCACAATCAACAGCAACAACCCGAGCATGAGGCAATTTCTTTTTAGCATAAACATCGAACTCGGTTCCCTGAAAATCTAACAAATATAATTCCAGCTCTTCCGGATGGTGGTATTGGGCTAGCCCACAGACTATATCGTGAATTAGAACAGTTTTCCCACTGCCTGTGATGCCGCCGATCAGTCCATGAGCAACATCATCATTAAATTGAATTTCTTGTACTTGGCCTCCAAAAGTCAAGCCCACTGGTGAGTTTAGACCTTTGGTAGTAGTTTCTGCCCAGAGCGATATATCGCGAGTAACCCTATCGTATGCAATCGCAGTTGGTTTGTTTTGATATGTATTGGTTATTTGTGTTAAAAGCCTTGAGATAGTTTGCTCTGAAAGGTTATTATCTGGAGCAACATTAATCTCAGATAAATATTCGCTATTCCATGCAATTGTCTCGGGGTCAAGCAAAGACAACTTATAATTTCCCGAAGTGAAATCTGAAAGGTCAAAGTCACGTTCGGGTAGTTGATCTGATACGCTGGCGATAACGTAGGTACCTGTCCGTGGCCCATTTCTGAGAATATCACTCAAAGCCATAAGAGCTTGTGATGAAAATCCACTTGGGAAATTGCTGATAACGATGAATTGGTAAGGTGTTTTTACATCTGGGTTCGCTATATTGAATTCGTCAATATTTCTGTAATTCGATAACTTGGTTTGGATAATTTGGGAAGTTTTTGTTCGTATGTTTAGGATTTGATCTTCAATTTCCCTGTCATTATCAAAAATTTTTTCACTTGCCAGATCTATATGCAAACGAGAACTATAAAGAGAGAAAGCTCTACCTTGTTCAACACGATCAATAAGCAATAAACGCGCCATACCAATAGGAAAGGCAAGAACCAATCGTAATAACAGATTGTGCAACACATTATTACGCTGAGGCGGGACACCACTTTGGATAAAAATATGTTTGTGATTACCAATGGGATCCAATACCGCTGGAGCTTCCTCAAGATATTGGTTCAGCTTTAGTGTCCCTACTCGTAAACCAGGGTTACGGACGGTATCTGCAATACTGGACATTTGCATGTCTTCACTAAAATCTAAATGCCAATTGCGTAATTTCTTTGCAATGTAGGTAAACCATTCACCCAATAACCTCCTGTATTCCGGGAGAATTTCTTCGTCACACTGTAAGTAAATAGCTTGAATGTTTTGCATAATACGTTGGGTTTCTGCCCTGTAATTTTGTTCTAGTTCAGAAAGCTGTACATTAACCTTATGATATCCTGCCCTTTCCTGAGATTTGTGCCATTCAAGCATGGATGCAAGGGTTGTATTTGCCTTTTGTAAATCATTGGATGTTGAATTGATTTGTTGGTTAAGACGCTTTACACTGTCTAAATATTTCTTGAAGAAGAACGGGAATATGTCGGGTAAAATCCACCATTTCTTCAGCTCGTCCTTTGCGGATTGAAGCCTAGTGTTCAACTGATTTAGGTTACTCGCTAATTGGTTTTGCAGCCTTTGATGTTCGTTTTGTTCTTGGGCAGTGAGTGTATTGTGTTCTTGGACGACTGCTTGCCTTTCATGAGATAACCTTTGCCTATTTTGATTGATGCGCTCACCTAGTTGGCTGCTTTGCCTGATGAAATCTTCTAGTAGTGAAATCGAATTTTCCAATGTCTTACGAAATTCGCTAATATTAGTAGGGATTTGCTCAGGTGCAGGATCAACACCAGTAATGGAGATTATGTCTTCCTGGTTTAACTGTATATTCGACGCATCCAGTGAAATAACCTGAGTTTCATCTTCTAATTCAACGATAATATCGTCTTCTATAATATGAACGGCGACTTCATTTTTTTCAGGCAGGATTTCAATCCCCATATCTTCAACAACATTAGCGCCTTCTCCGAGAATAATAACACTGGGATCGCTAACTTCCCTAGGCAATCTGTTATATACAGATCTGAGCCTCTCCTCTACGAGTTTAAGGTTGGCTTCTTCTTTCAATATATGAGCTAGATCAGACAACAACAAGTCAAGTTCCATACCCAATTCCTTATCTTGTTCCTTAAGCGACTTCCTTAGTCATTTCAAGTAAAATGAAATGACTAAGGGTTATTTTTCGCATTTTACATTATAGGACTTAATTACACGTATAGTATGTCAATAGCAAAAGATATGATTTTTGACCTTCTTCTTGGAGAAGAAGGTCAGTGTTTATTGAACGCTTATAGATATAGTATAATATGACAATTGGTAGTTCATTAATTTATCTCACCAACAAATGGGCGGCTGTCATGGAAAAAATCGACATTAAAGTTGAAAATACTGAAGAGCATATCCCTTCATCTAAAACTGAAAGCCAAAATATTATCATTACGGATCCGCTAACTGATCGGTATAACACGTTTGGTTTCATATCTTGGTGGAAGCAGGATGTTATTCAAGAAGCCAAGGTTTTAGTGGTCGGAGCAGGGGCTTTAGGGAATGAGGTGCTAAAAAATCTCGCCTTAATGGGAGTTGGTCATATTTTAGTCGTTGACTTCGATACTATTGAAGATTCCAACCTTAGTCGTTCAATCTTGTTTCGCGCCTCCGACAACGGGGCCAAAAAAGCAGAAGTGGCAGCCCAGTCTATTCAAGAAATCAATCCCGACGTGGATATACAATGGCTGCATGTTGACATTAACCATGAACTTGGATTGGGCGTCTATCGGCGTATGGATGTGGTAATTGGTTGTCTTGATAATCGCGAGGCACGCCTGACTATAAATAAATCTTGCTGGCGCCTTAATAAACCTTGGATTGATGGTGCTATTCAGGAATTATTGGGCATTGCTCGTGTATTTAAGCCATTTGCAGGAGCATGTTACGAGTGTACACTGACTGATGAAGATTATCGAATCATGGCAGTGCGAATGTCTTGTAATCGCCTCGCTCATCAAAATGTGATTGAAGGTAAGGTGCCAACGACGCCTACGATCTCGTCCATTATTGCAGCTGTTGAAACCCAAGAAGCACTTAAACTATTGCATGGAATGGAAGTTCAGACCGGGCAAGCACTTGTGTTCAATGGCTTGATGAATGATGTGTATACCATGGAATATCCAGAAAAAGAAGATTGCATGAGCCATGAAGTCTGGGATGAAATAGTTGAAGTTCCTGAATTTACATCAGAAGAGACGACTGGTTCAGAACTTCTTAAAAAAGCACACGAGCTTTTAGGAAAAGATGCCTTTGTCGAAATTCCAGCTTTTGCAACTGAGGCAATTTGCGATAGCTGTTCAATACGATTAGAATTGAATAAGCCATTACATTTTGTTACTTTCGAAGATGCACATTGCTCACAGTGTGGTGAGCTGATGAAGGTGATTACCTTTGATCGATTGACTGAAAATGTGCATTTCTTGGACTTGACTTTATCTAAGATAGGCATACCTACTCTAGAAATCCTTCGAGCACAGACCCCAAGTTGGGATGCAAGGTTTATTGAACTCACGGGTGACAGTGATAAATTCTGGCCTAAAAACAACGCAGGACACTAAGAAATAGCTGACTTATTAAAGTGTACAGACCAAGCAAGTGGAAAGCTTGCACAAGTTAAACAGTGAATACCGATTGCTATCAAGCTTTAAATACCTGCGATGGTACAAATACTGAAATTCCTGAGTATGTTGAGAATAAAACTTACCTAAGCAAGGAAGTTACTACTTTCTAATGATACATATTGAACGAGAAAGATGATGAATTATCAAGGTTATAGCAGAATCAATATTTTTAAAGGAGCTAAAAATGGCTAACAACAAAGTAAAAGTTACCGTAACCGACCAGGCTGGAGGGAAGACTGTGACCGCCGAATTGCCGAGCGATGCACAAATGAGCCGTCTTATTCCGGCATTGGTACAGAAGATGAGCCTTCCAACCAATGTCCAGTATGGAGTTCAACACAAGCAATCTGGAAAAACAATGCAACCTAACGATACTTTAGCTGGCGCAGGTGTCAAAGAAGATGATACACTGCGTTTGCTTCCCAACGTGACCGCAGGGTAAAATTTTACTCTGGGGAGTGAAGTTTGAAGTAAAATTTTAAGAAGGGAGTATGATGGCGCTTGATCCTCGGCAAGCTAGATTGCGGGCTGATCATGACAAATTGTTGACATTGCAGTCGACGAGCCCTTTTGTTGAAATCCTCGAAGTGAGAGGTACCCCTCCTGAAGAATATGTGCTTCTGTTGAAGTGCAAGGGAATATTCCGGGTTTTTCCAAATGGAAGCCCGGAATATTCTGAGACGCATCGCTTGAAGGTTTCACTTCACCCCTCTTACCCCCGTAGAATCCCTGAACTTCAACTGCTATCGCCTATTTGGCATCCCAACATAAATACACAAGGAGGAATTTGCCTTGGACATGAAGGGGAGCGCGGCTATGTGCCAAGTATGACTTTAGCGGATTTGGTCGTTCAAATTATCCAAATAATTCGCTATGAGAATTACAGCCAGCAATACTATATTAATCTGGCTGCTTTCAATTGGGCAAAAAAACACACGAGTCTTTTTCCTCTAGATACCAGTCCTATATGGGATGAGAGTTTAGAGATACATATTCTTGACGCAAGTTCACAGGGCGATTTGCTTGGTGAGATTACAATCCTATGAGTCTTAACCCACGTTTAAGCCGCTTGATCGCAGACTATGAAAAAATACGCGAGTTGGAACTCCGTAGCCCTTTTGTGGAGATTGTGAAAACTAAGGGAGGAGAACCGCCAATTGAATATACCTTGCGCCTCACTTGCAAAGGCATTTCCAAGCTTGCTGGAGGACGTCCAGTTTATTCAGAAGAACACAGGTTGAGGATTTCTCTGCCCGCAGATTACCCTCGTTCTCAACCTAAACTGGCGATGTTGTCCCCGGTTTTTCATCCAAATTTTCATGGGAATACAATTTGTATTGGGCAAAGCTATTCTCCTAGTATGGGTTTGGATGATCTCGTTGTTGTGATTGTTCAGATGATACGCTATGAAAATTTCAATCCGGGTAGTGCATATAATCATAATGCTGTTGTGTGGGCAAAGAAAAATAAGCGATTATTACCTTTAGACAAGCGCCAAATTGTTGAGGAAGAGATTGGAGTAAAAATATTTAATGATATTCAAATCATCAGCGATTCAGATGATTTGGTCGGACAAATTAATATTTTTTAAGCGAGTTCTTTATGGAAAAGAATGAAAAAAAATCGCGTTTACGATATTTTTGGGTCAAAAGAGGTCGATGTTGACATCCCAGTTATTGCAGCTATGAAGAGGCTAATACCTGCCTTGGCTAATAAAATGAATCTGCCTTTTTTGTTATCAGATGGGCAACAAATTAGTTATCGTTTCTTTCGTGCTAAGACAGAAATCTTGCTTTTCGAATCAGATACCATGCAAAGTATTGGAGCAAATGAAGGGGAGTTGTTTCTGTGTATACCGGAGATTTGGCCTATAAAAGGACCGTCGGAATCAAACACAGAGTCTCGCAGCAAAAAGCAAAAAACAAAGATAGCAGAACCCGATATCCGTATTTCATCTGCTCCAATATATATTCCTGATAATGATGAGTTAGCTATCAAATTAGTGAAGGGGGAAACTGTTTATGAGCTAGAACGCTGTCGCTCGGATGAAATAATTTTTTCCTCTATTATGTGGACTTTTGTTGGTGCTGTTTTGGGGGTAATTATTAATTGGGTAACTTCTTTCCCAATTAGAATAACGACCGCATCATTGGTGACACTATTTTTGTTAGTATTGTTTTCGATTTTGATGAAAATGATTTCAAGCGAGTATAAGCATCGAGCTGATAAAAAATCTATGAAATTACACGGGGCGTGGGTAATTCTCGTCTCTTGAAGTAATAATCCAAACAGCCTAGGAGAAAGCAATGAACCCTCGCTATAAGCGCTTACAAGCTGAATGTGATAAGTTGCGTGAGTTGGAAGAAAGAAGCCCTTATGTACAGATATTAGAATTAGAAGGAAGCCCTCCTGAAAAATATTTGCTTAGTTTAAAATGTAAAGGGATAACAGCGGTTGATGGTAAAGGACAGCCGGTTTATTCCTATGAGCACAAATTAGGCATTCATTTACCACCAGAATTTCCTCGCAAAGGTCCAGTTTTTCAGATGTTCACCCAAGTCTGGCATCCGAATATTGCCATCAATGGTGCGGTTTGTTATGGTGATGAGGGAGATCATGGTTATGCTCCATCAATGACTATTGATGACTTGGTGATCAGAATTATCGAAATGATTCGCTATGAAAACATAGGCTTGCAAAGTGCTTTTAATTTGCTTGCAGCCGAATGGACACAGAAGAATCAGGCTCTTTTTCCATTGGATAGAAGTCAGATCGTTCATGAAGAAATGGAAATTGATATTTCCGACATAAAATTTATTACGTCCGAAGATTTAGATCCGAACGATAACATATTAGGTGATATTGTTATTCTATAAAAAGTTTACAAAACTTTTTATGATGTAAACCAAGTCGAACTTTCAAAGCAGTCTCATGTAGGTTTCAGGAGATAAGATATGGACGAGATTGAAATCACTATTATTGAAGACGAAGAACTTCCCGTGCGTCATCCAAGCCTGACCAAAAAAAAATCTAAGCTATGGGGAAGTTTGGAGAATTATGAAGTGCGAGTGATTTGCTCTCAAAAGGTTATTCGTGCAGTTGAGATCTACAGTAGAGAAAATAGCAGGAAAGAAGTTGGTGGGGTATTACTAGGAGAAGCTTATCTCTATAAAGGTTATATTTATATTGAGATAACTGCTATTATCAAGGCTCCGATTCTTTCTGCTCAACAAAATACGTCAGGGTCTTTTAATTTTTCGCCGGAAGCTTGGGCAGAAATGAATCGAGTTCGTGACAAGAATTATGAAGATTTAAAAATTGTCGGGTGGTTCCACTCTCACCCTGGACATGGTATCTTTTTGTCTCAAGGGATGGATACGTTTATCCAAGACAATTACTTTAATCGCCCCTGGCAGGTTGCCATGGTCTACGATCCGCTTAGGCACGAAGGCGGCTTTTTCGTTTGGGAAGCAAAACAAACAATCGAGGCAACCGGATTTTTTGAGAAATTTTTGCCCGACAATTCAAAAAGTATTGTTACGTGGAAGAATTTCTTGCCCCGCGTTCAGAAAAAACCTATACCAGCCCCATCTGGATTGTGGTATGTTTTTATGACAACGGCTTCTGTTTTCTTGGTTTTTCTACTATATCTCTCTCTTATAAATTACAAAAAAATACAATTACAAGAACAAGAATTAGGTGCGTTACAAGTTGCAGGGACACAAGTAGATGGTACAGCACAAGCACTCAATAGAACAGTTGAACGAACCTTGCAAGCCATGAATAGCACGCTGCAGGCTGTGATACCAACAAATACTTCCACCCCAACCCCAACAGCATCATTAACCCCGTCTCCGACGGAAACACCAACAATTACTCTAACCCCGACGACATCACTAACCCCGTCTCCGACGGAAACACCAACAATTACTCTAACGCCAACGACATCACTAACCCCATCTCCGACGGAAACACCAACAGTTACTCTAACGCCGACGCCATCACTAACCCCATCTCCGACGAAAACATCCATGCCCCCTACCGAGATTGAAAGTGCAACTCCCTAGCGCACACAAGTTTCCGCAGGAGAATAATTAAGATGAAAGACGAACTATTCCTCAGGATTAGTATTGGAAACCAAGAGGAAAGCGATTTATATAAACTTGAACTTCCTGAAGATATCAACCACGCTTTTTTTTCTGGTAGGCTGGTTCAAGGTCGCCGAATATCAAAAGATTCTAAGTTTATGGAAGATATGCTTTGGATTGCAGAGAGAGCTTTTATAAAGGCTAAAAATTCTAGGGGACACTGTGTTATTGAACCTTCTGTAATTGCAATTCTAAATGGAGATGAAATTAATAGCCCTAGCGTGATTAAAGGGCGTCGTGTCCACCCTAGAAATAGTATGCGACAAGTTAAGAAGATAGTTAGACATTGGATAAATTTTCAGGACAATACTGACCTGACAATAGGTTTACCACAAAGCATTAAAGTTGCAGTTGACGCTATAACCCTTAGGCGTTTGTTAGTTTCTGAAGAGATTGCCCAAAGCTTATATGATGAAATCATTATTATTAGTGAGGAATCTGGCAATGTCTCTGTGAATTATGGTGCTTTATCAGATCATGCTTTTTCTGTAGGTGAACAGTTGACTGATAAACTATTATGGGAAGAAGAAAATAATGGCATTGTAATTTTGGAGTCAGATAGTGATGTTGATCAACAAGGTGTTGTTATTGAAGATCAAGAGCCTGGAAAAATTCATTTCAACAAAAAACTTCCCGAAATTTGCATCCGTGCTAGCGCACTAAATAGAGCAAAAAAACATGCGGATGAAGATACAAGGCGGGAAACAGGAGGGATTTTATTAGGACGTTTTATGTCTGAAGAAGATGGCACAACTACCGTTATAGTCACCGGCATTGTTAGAGGCGAAAACACGATTCGAAATAGGGCCAGCCTGACCTTTACCCCTGCTACTTGGGCAAAAATCTGGAATTTAATCGATGATGATCCAGTTTACAGCGATGAAAAAAAATGGTCTATGGTTGGCTGGTATCATACTCATCCATCTTTTGGGATATTCCTTTCTTCGCGTGATCTTTTCATCCACGAGGAGTATTTCAAGGATCCTAATCATATAGCATTAGTGATTGATCCCATTAGAAATGATTTAGGTTGTTTTTGCTGGGATCTTACAAAAACAAAAATCCAAAAGCATAAATTTCACCCTTTACCAGATGAAAAGATAAAGAAATTGGTAGGAATAGAGAACCTGCCTGTTGATGAGATTCAAGCTCCCAAAGGTTGAATAGGAAAAAAAACTATGACAAGGAATATTGTTAGAGCCCGGATAAAAGTTTTCCTGGTTGAAAGTGAAAGTGATTCTGAGGTGGCGGAGTTTGACATCAAGGTTGAAAAAGCCTTTCTTGGATCATATTTACGCATGAAAATTCCAGATTGGGAGATAAGCAAATGGATTGAGAAGAGTGCGACAAACCTGCTTCTTAAGCGTCTTAAAGCGCCAATTGAAATAGAGGTGCTTAATGAGATCAACATTCTCGAAGAGATAAAAGATAAAAATAACGATAAAGAAGCTACTTCACCTGATGATGTCGTAATTGTAGAAGAATTCTCTGTTGATGGGAATCTGGATGAGAATGATCAGACACAGGAACAAGCACCTGATATAAACTCTGAGAGTACTCTTGTGGATGAAATTGAAATTAGATGGCAAAACAAAGAAGAAAGTATAAGAAGAAAAAAACGACTTAGGCTCATTGTTCGCAAAGCTGCGTTTGATGAGGCGATGAAACATTCGCAAGAGGACACCAGCAGGGAAACAGGGGGCGTGATTTTGGGAACCGTTGTTGAAGATGATCAGTCCGTGACTACTATTTTTACCGGTATTGTGCCAGCATTACGAGCACATAGGCAAGTATCAAATCTAAATTTTACAGAGGAAGCTTGGGCAGATATCTGGCGTATTATTGATCAGGATCAGATTTACCAAGATGAGGCTGTTTGGAAAATTGTGGGCTGGTACCATACACACCCTGATTTTGGGGTGTTCTTATCCGCTCAAGATGCCTTTATACATAAAGAATGCTTTACGCAGAGAGAACATGTCGCCCTTGTAATTGATCCCGTGAGACATGAGTGGGGCTATTTTTCTACAGATTTCTCCATAGCCGAGGAAGATGCTCGTAAAAAAGATAATCATGGCATTCCGAGACTGAATGCTGAAAGAGAAATTGAAGTCGTGGATGATAAAGCAATAAAAAAAATGATAAAGCCCAGAGGATTCAAGTTTGGGTGGAACATGCCTTCTGCTATCATACATAAACCGGAGGGTAAGAGTTATGAATGATGATATTATCAGAATTACAGATGATGACTTGAAAGATACCGCGCACATGGATTTGATGTCACCCACAACACCCGATGGAGGAATGCTATCAAACTGGAATCCAAGTGAGCAGTCTGTTCCTGGAAAACAATCTGTAGATATTGTTTTATGCGTGGATACTTCGGGCAGTATGGAAGCTGCTGACTATCTTCCTAGCCGTCTAGCAGCCGCCAAAGATGCTGCGCTTATGTTTACCAAACGTAAAGTAACACAGAATTATAACGATCGAGTAGCGGTAATTGGGTTTGGGGGCAACGCAACAGTTGTGCATCCCTTAGAAAAGAACTTGGATTCGGTTGGGGCTTCCATATCGAAGCTGAATGTCACACATTCAGGCACTTCCCTGGGGCATGCACTGAGTGCTGCTTATAAGGAACTTTCTCGTTTTAATAGCCCTAGGCGTGCTATCGTTTTGTTAAGTGATGGGGGGGATGAATATGATAATTCCAAACCTGAGAAAATAGCCAGTTCACATAAAGGAATCAAGGTTTTTACAATTGGTCTTGGTACGACGAAAGGTGCCCATGTGAAATTCCTAGGCAAATCTGTTAGCCTGAACGAAACTATTCTAAAACAAATCGCCAATGTTAGCGGAGGCGAATACTTGCACGCTCCAGGTGTACCTGAATTGCAGCGGATTTATCTGAATTTGGCGGATTATTAGGGATGGCTTTATGAAGTCAGCAGAACCTACAAGTACTGAGCTTGATTTCTCGATCAGTGATGACGATTTGTCACCAATAATTACTATCGAAGATGTCGACATTGAGAGAGCTGTTAAGTCTGTTGTTTTCCCTCCTTTGCTTAGTATTTCTGTGAAAGATATTGAAGCCATTGACGCTCAAATTTTGCGTCTTGCGGCTAAAGATCTTCCTCCCATTCTTCAAATTAGTGCTAAAGATTTACCTCCGGTTGTGAAAATTAGACTCGAAGATTTGATTCCTAACCGCAATTTGAACCATCTCACTACAGAATGTTATCATGGCACATCGCGCGAAGCAGCTGAGAAGATTAAGAAACAAGGTTTTCGGGTTGGTCCAGGTGCTGCAAGAGGGTCGGGAATTTATTTCAGTGTTGGTGGAATGACCATTGCAAGAGGATATCTAAAGGGTACCCCTTGTGTCATTCGCGCTAAAGTCGATTGGGGGCGAGTAGCGTATTTAGATAATCCAGAGATAAGAAAGAAAATAGGGCGTTCTATCAGCGGTGATGCCGGCGCTCAAAAAGGTATGTCTTTAGGCTATCAAAGCTTCCTGTTATCTTCTAAATATACAAAGGAACGTCCAACTACAGGCATTATCCTGGGTAAGAAAGGTGCGTATATCAAACAGCCACGTATAGAGGTGATCGAGTTGATCAAGCCGTAGTTTCATGCCAAACGTTAGAGAGGTTTTTGACAATGTTTCTCGTAGATTCAAGTCTATCTTTATGAATAATTCTGATAATATTATTCGCATTGAATTAAAAGATTTACCTCCAGAAGAATCGACCATTGTGATTAATCTGGATGATTTGCCTCCTGAACCAGTGGTAGCGTCGGATGCAGTAGCGGATTTTGTGCTTGATCTGCCAGATGTCCCATGTGCGTTTTGCCATACCAGTATTGATCCAGGGCAATCATTTGGTGAGTGTAAGATGTGTAAAACCCCCTACCATCAAGAATGCTGGAACCAGAATCGCGGGTGTGCAGTGTTGGGATGTCCCGGAAAGGGATCAAGGAACTCTTTCATTGCAAGCACCTTGTAAAGACATACACAGAGCTGTGAAAGGAATGTGAACTAATGACAAAAATTTCTTTAAATTTGATTGATGTGTTTGGCATTACACCTCATACGTTAAATGTTGATAAGGGTATAGAAATTAGCCGGCTATCTCAACTTCTTTCTGAAGAAATTGGAATTACTGCTGTAGAAAAACTTGTTGGAGGAATTTTCCGGAGAGAAAGAAGTTTGCCAGTTTTATATGATCCTAAATTTGGAGTCTTAATGCCAGATCATTCTTTAAGTTCATATGATCATATCAAGACAGGATCTTCTATTAATTTTTATTTCTTTCCGGAGACGGGGTTGACTATTCAAAAAATATACTTGGATGAGAATAAAGCGTTGGACAAAGTTGCTATGCTTGTCACCATTGAGTGGAATGGGGCTTACTTCCCTGTTATTTTGCCAAACCAGACCAATGAGGATACTCCTCTAATAAATTTTATTTTCTTGCAAATACTACCCATAATAGGATTTCAAAATATACCTCGAGGATGGCAACGCGCCAATTGGGAATTGCGCAATACAAGAACAGGTGAAATGCTCAGTGGAAAAATAAACGGAAAGGTCACTGAAAAAATCAAACATGGCGATTTCTTGCAACTTTCTCATAAAAGGATAGATGATCAAGTCAATATTGTGATTTTAGAAAACGATGATGAAGGTGAGCGGGCTACAGATAATACGCTGGGCAATAATATTCTTGATGAGATTATTATTCAACCATCTTCTCCGATTAAGGTCAATGAATGTGTATTACAATCGTTACAAGCTGATATTACAATGCAGGATACCGAAGTCATTGTAAATGCAGCAAAGCTAGAATTAAACGGTGGAGGCGGGGTAGATGGAGCTATTCATAGAACTGCGGGGCCCGATCTAGAAAGAGCAAGTAAAATTTTAGCACCTTGTCATCCTGGGAGTGCAGTCTTAACACCTGGCTTTGGTCTACAAGCGAAATGGATTATACATACAGTTGGACCACAATATCAAGATGGAAAACAAGGGGAATGCGAAGTATTAGCGAGTGCTTATCGTTCTTGCTTGATAATCGCATTGAAATCGGGGTTTACCTCGATTACCTTTCCAGCCATTAGCACTGGTATATATGGTTATCCCAAAGATGCAGCAACCGAGATTGCTTGGGATACTATTGCACAAGTACTAAAGGAAAATAAAGACATTTCACTAAAATTGGTGCGAGTTGCTTCTCTCAATGACGAGACGTACGATTCACTTAATAAGGCGCTAGGCAAATTGATTATATGATCTCTGTTTTATATTTATGAGCAATTGTGGCATCTGTCATACTGAAATTGCTGATGGGCGTGAAATTGTTCTATGCCCCTCAGACAAGACCCCGTATCATAGAAAATGCTGGGGGTATAACAGAGGCTGTGGTGTTTTAGGTTGTCGACATAACCCTTCTTCAGTAAGTTTTGTAAGGTCTTCACCTAGAACAATGGTTTATGGCAAGCAGGTTCAAGCTTCAAACAATGCAATTCCATCCAAATTCCCTTGGTGTTTAAAAATATCGTTGTTTTTTTTGACATTGATAGCATTTTGTTGTTGTATAAGCGTGTTTCTGATAATAGTTGTCAATAATTGAAAGTTTCTGGTAATAGTCAATTTTATGGCAGTATTGGAATGCAATCTTGGAGCATAATGACAGTTGATGATGAAATAATCGTGTTTGATAACGATGAATTTGATAACGAAGCAGAAATAATTGTTCTAGAGCCGGATGATTACATTATTGTTGATCTTAATAATGTGGTTGATCTATCTTATCTTGGCAGTAAAGATTATGCCTTCATGGAAACGGAAGTGATCCGGCTAACAAATTTACAAAGAGAAAAATTTGGTTTAAAACCTTTATCTCGAAATGATGATTTATGTCATTCAGCACTTTTACATACAATGGATATGGCAGAAAATCACTTTATTAGCCACGCAGGCTCCGATGGATGCAATTTAAGAACTAGAGTAGACAGAACCAATTATACAAATTACTTTCTGATAGGCGAGAATTTGGCTATGGGTTATCCTAACCCAGAACAGGTTGTTCTAGGTTGGATGAATAGTCCAGGACATAGGAAAAACATATTAAAAAGGGAATTTAATGAAATTGGTGTTGCCTATATTAAAGCAGAAATACCAACTACAAATGGGAAAGGATATATAAAGGGCGGTTATTGGACGCAACATTTTGGATATCGAAAGATCAAATGAGCGTTTTTGTAAATTGCTTATTTAGTGGAGCTCCCGCTAAATAAGCTTAGAATTGTCATCTGGAACCTAGGAGGGCGTTACGGCTATCAGGAAGTGGAAACAGATTTTATCACCTTGCTTGGGGAGTGCGGTGCGGCAAGATATTTGCTGGATGTTCGGGAAGATCGGCAGGAATATATGGAAGAGAAGGCTTTACGCGAAACCATCTCATACATCTTGGACGTAAACGACTATCGGGATTTTATTGGTGCTACCCCAAAACTCTTGACCGATGATGAGTTAATGGAAGCCATGCATCATAATAGAAGCCGCTCAAAAATTCTGCCCGATATAAGACGCGAAAGTCGGGTTTGGTAGGCAGAGCATAGCGTTGCAGATTGATTCTTTTGGGTGAGAATAAGGTCATCTTTTCTTCTAAATGTAGAGAATTCAAACTATATTAGATATTTATCCCTTGTAATTACATCGCAATACTATGTTTTGGGAGATCTATGAGGAGAAAGATGATTATATTCATCGATAATGGTGCGCATTTCTGATTACGCCCAAACTTGGAACGAAATACATGAGGCTGTTGTCCACGGCACCGACATACCTGGCAGACCACAAAAGGGCGAGCAATCTATTCGGATTGCTCGCCCTTTTGCATAAATCACTGATTTCTCTGCTAATTCTCAGATGTTTTTTATGTCATACAGTTACCAGCTCAGCGCGGTATAAATCAAATATACGGGTATAAATTTCGTCCTCAAGCGTAGGCGGCAGAAAAATACCTAAAAGGGGCTATTTTATTGAGAAGTTGTCTTAATTTTGATAATCTGGTCATCTCTATAATGTGCCCAGGGCCGACTTGAAATAACCGCTCCCTATCTTAAGCCATCACTGTTACATGCCTCCCGCCGTATAGGCCATTATACGGGTATAAATTTCGACCTTCTCGATTCGTACCTGCTACACAAAGGGTGAAATAGCCAGAAAAGCATATTTTCTCCCAGATATACGGTGGTTTTATAATTCTATTGCCATAAACTATCATGCGCACTCCTCATATCCAAGTGATGTGGGGAGTGTTTTTATTATGCTTAGGGTGAGTGATTAGGCGTTGCCGCGATGAATCCTTGCCCAAGTGGCTTTTACGGAAGCCTTGTTAAAGCCTGTACTTGCTCCCATCAAACGGTAACCCGCTACCAGAAACGCATCTCTGGTCCCATGCTTGACCGCATCGACGCGACGAAGTCGCATCGAAGTGCCGCGCGTGGATTTTGAGAAGCTGTCTGATAATAGACGGGGAGAAGTATCGGATAATACCCGTGCTCGGGTGGAGCAAGCAAGACAACGTCAACGCGAGCAATTTGCTGATTTGGATAACGGGGTGATGACAAACGCTGATATGCGCGTCGCAGAAGTACGTCAGTTTTGCGAATTAGATGATGCGGGGCAGCAACTTGTTAAGGCTGCAATGCCCCAGCCTAAATCCATGTGCGAGCCGATTGTCGCATCCTAAAGCTGGCTTAGCTGGGGGGAACCACGCATCTGGCGGAGGCGTTGCACGCTTCGCTGTCGTCCAAAAAGGATGGTGATTTAAGTCACTATCTTAAGAAAAGACTTGACAAGGGATGAGATTTTATATACAATATTAAAAATTGGGAGCGTTCCCAGTTGTCGGTCTGCCCTATTTCTACTCAAAGAGAACGGTAATGGCTAAGAATTTAACGCTTGAAGAAATTGGAAAGTTAGCGGGGGTCTCTCGCTCTACTGTTTCTCGTGTAGTTAATGAACAGCCTAATGTAAAAGCAGATGTGCGTGAACGTGTATTGAAGGTCGTTCATGAAAAGGGCTTTGTTCCTAATGCTGCTGCTCGCTCGCTAGCAGTTCAACGCTCAGGGATTTTGGGGCTAGTTATTCCTCGCAGCGTTGCCACCTTTTTTGGTGACCCCTATTTTTCTCGATTGACACAGGGCATTACCCAAGCTTGTAATGAGCAGGGGTATATGCTTTCTTTGTTTTTATTCAACACGAAACAAGATGAAGAGATGTTGCTGCCCCGTATTGCTCAACATAGCTTTTTGGATGGTGTGATTGTGCAGGCTACAACTGATGACGATCCCATTATCCCGCAGTTGCAAAAGAGTGTCATGCCTTTTTTGGTTGCAGGACGTCTCAACGAAATGCCTGAGGGTGTCAGCTATATAGATGTGGATAATCTTTCGGGTGCATATAATGCTGTTGAACACCTCATCAAGTTGGGGCACGAGCGTATCGCACATGTGTCTGGGCGTTTGGGAAACCGTCCAGCAGCGGATCGAAAGCTTGGGTACGAGCAAGCGCTTCGGGACAATCATCTTCCGATTGACCAGAATTTAATCGTAAATGGGGATTTTTCTGAAGAGGGCGGGTATGCCAGCGTTCAAGATTTGCTTCCCTATAAACCGGATGCGATTTTTGTCGCTTCCGACACGATGGCAATGGGTGTGGTGCGCGCTCTTAAGGATGCTGGGTTGCTGGTCCCGAACGATGTTGCGATAATAGGCTTTGATGATCTTTTACCCGCCCAGCGTAGTTTGTCTACAGTTAAACAGCCAATTTTGCGTTTTGGGGTCAGTGCCGTAGAAATATTAATTGATATCATCGAAAAGGGGAGTGTTCCTCCTCGTCACGCGCTTTATGATACAGAATTAATTGTCCGTGATTCTTGTGGAACCAAATTGTGATAAATATTTTTTTACCCGAAACTGGGAGCGTTCCCAGAAATGAAAAGGAGGTGTTGCCTCAGTAAATTTCGTTGTTTTGATTTTGTAAAATCTACTATAAAACCTACCCTATATATTGGAGAAAGAAAATGAAGAAACTTTGGCTCGTATTAGCCGCATTGGTAATTGCATCTTTGGTATTGACTGCCTGTGGCGGCGCAACTGCCCCTGAAGCCCCCATGGAAGAAGCTCCTGCAGAGGAAGCTCCCGTTGTTGAAGAAACAACAGAAGAAGAAGCTCCTGCCGAGGAGGCTGCTTCTGGTAAAACACAAGTACGCTGGTATGTTGGCTTGGGCGCAGGCACCGATGAAGGTGCTATTCCGCTCGAAGAAGCTTTCGTTGAAGTATTTAACGCTAGCCAGGATGAGATCGAACTCGTGCTGGAAATCGTTGACGCTGACAACGCTGCCGATACTTTGGCAACCCAAATTGCTGCCGGTAATCCCCCTGACATTGTCGGTCCTGTTGGTATCAAAGGCCGCGACCAATTCAAAGGTGCCTGGCTTGATCTCGCACCCATGATCGAAGCCAATAATTACGATCTGAGCGGATTTGACCCCTCGATGGTTGATTTTTATTTAGTAAAAGAAGAAGGACAGTTGGGTATCCCCTTCGGTATCTTCCCCTCCTTTGTTCTTTTCAACAAAGACCTTTTTGATGAAGCAGGTATGCCTTACCCGCCCGCAGAATACGGTGTTCCTTATGTAGATGCCGATGGCGTTGAGCACGAATGGACCATTGAATACATAACCGAACTTGCTAAGCTGATGACCGTTGATGGTAATGGTAATGATGCTTCCATGGAAGATTTCGACAATGAAAATATCGTCCAATTCGGTTGGGAAAATCTTTGGACTGACTGGCGTGGTGCTGGTACCATGTTTGGTGCTGGCTCCTTGGCTGCCGCCGATGGTAGCGCTCAGATGCCCGAACAATGGGTTGAAGCCATTAAATGGACATACGACGGTTGGTGGAATGAATGGTATATCCCCAATGGTGCTTACGCTGGTGCTGAATTCCTGCAGGGCCCCGGTGGTACCTTCTCCTCCGGCAATATGGCAATGGTTCAGATGCACACTTGGTACCTTGCTCCTTGGGCATTGGGTGAAGTCGCCTTTGATTGGGACGTAGCAGCTATGCCTTCTTATAATGGCGTTACCACTGCGAAAATGCACGCTGACACCTTTGGTATCCTCAAGGCCAGCGATAATTCCGAAGCTGCCTTCGAAGTGCTGACTTATATGCTCAGCGAAGAACACGCTACTGACTTGCTTACCATCTACGGCGGTATGCCTGCTCGCCTTTCCCTTCAGGATGATTATTATGGTATCCACGCTGAAACCAACCTCGCTGGTAAGGAGATCAACTGGGACGTTATTGCAGCCGGTATGGCTTATGCTGACAACCCCAACCACGAGAGCTGGATGCCCAGCTATTTGGAAACCAATGATCGCTACAACGAAACCTGGAACTACTTTGCAAACACTCCTGATCTGACTGAAGAAGATATTGATGCAGAAATTGCAACCTTGGTTGCTGACTTGCAAGCTATTTTTGACGCAGCTGAGTAAAATTGTATTAGTAAAAAAATAAAGCTGCCCCAGCTTTCAAGCTGGGGCAGCTAAATTGTCAATTGCCTACGGAGGTAACCAGATGTCGTTCTTTGAAGGTGTAGAACTACTTAAAAAAGATAAAGCGAGGGGTAAAAGAAAGCTTAGCGGAGCAGATAAGAGAGAAGCGCGTACAGGGTTAGCATTCCTCAGCCCATGGATAATCGGTTTTCTACTTTTTTATCTATTGCCGATGATCGCTTCATTCGTTTTTTCTCTTTATGATTTCAACCCCGCTGTTCCTGACCAAGCGAAGTTCATTGGTTTTGAAAACTGGCAACGAGCTTTGGTGATTGATGAAGAAGTAAGACTATCTTTTTTCCGCACCATCCACTTTATGGCAATTTCTTTGCCTATAACCTTGTCTTTTACGCTTTTCTTAGCCGTGCTGATGAATTCAGAACACGTCATCGGAAAAAACATCTATCGAACTCTTTTCTATATGCCTACCATGATCCCGCTTGTTGCTGGTGTTTTGGTTTGGAATGGGGTGCTAAACGAACAAACAGGGTGGATTAACGTCATTATTGAAAGGCTAACTGGTATCGAGGCAGTGGGAACAAATGGTCTGCGCTGGTTGGCTGACCCCAAGCTGGTTTACTATGCTTACACCATGTTCGGCTTATGGGGGGTAGGGAATGGGATGATCATCTTTTTGGCAGGTCTTCAGGGCGTGCCTACGGAAATCTATGAAGCCGCCCAAATCGACGGTGCCGGTTGGTGGCGACGCCTTTTCCGTATCACTGTCCCCTTGATCACGCCAGTTATTTTTTATCAGTTGGTACTAAGCGTAATCGCCTCCTTGCAGTATTTTCTGGCACCATTCGTGCTCAATGATGGGACAGGTTTCCCTGAAGGCATGACGCGTTTCTATATGGTCTATTTTTATAAACAATCCTTCTCGTTCTTCAATATGGGATATGGTGCAACTTTAGCATGGCTCATGTTCCTCGTTGCTCTCGTACTCACCGCAATTTTATTTGGCACAGCCAAGTATTGGGTTTACTATGCATCGGAGGAAAGATAATGGCCGCGAATAAAGTCGTTTCAAAAAATATGCGTGTGGCTGGCATGAAGCTGGGGTTGACAGGTTTAGTGTTGGCTGTTTTATTTCTTTTCTTGATACCGATGTTTTACGGTATCGTTACATCGCTCAAAACCGACAGCCAATTGTCAAAGAGCGATGCTCCTTGGTGGCCTGCTGCAGAAGGTATCCTCAATTATGAAGGGAAAGATTATGAAATCTATTCCGTTCCCATGGAAGATGGTACCGTTCGTGAGCTTGCCCTTTACAAAAAAGGGCGTCAAGTCAGCGAGTTTTTAGACCCGCAAAACCCTGAAGCTGGCCCTATTGAATGGGAAGGTGCCTGGCGCCAACTCGAACGCATCTGGTCATTTTCTCCGCAGTGGAGGAACTTCATCAATGCGTGGGATACCGTCAACTTCCCTAGATTGCTGTGGAATACTTTCGTTTACGCTAGTGTTACGACCTTTGGTGCTGTATTCTCATCAGCTTTGGTAGCGTATGGATTTTCCCGATTCCGCATCCCCGGCAAGGGTGTCCTCTTTATGTTGATGCTCTCCACTGTCATCTTGCCGAGTGCTGTCACCTTGATTCCGACCTATTTCGTCTTCCTGAAATTAGGCTGGGTGGGAACATGGTTGCCATTGATTATTCCAGCCTTTTTCTCTTGGGGAACGAATACCTTTTTGCTGCGCCAATTCTTTATGTCCATTCCCCGAGAATTGGATGAAGCAGCCATGATCGACGGTGCCAGCCCCCTCCGGGTTTTCATCTCCATCATTCTCCCCACTTCGATGCCCGCACTCACGGCTGTTGGTCTCTTCCATTTCTTTTGGGCATGGAATGATTTCTTCGGTCCCTTGATTTATCTGGCAGGTAATCCGGATAAATTTCCGATTACCGTTGGCCTGACAGCCTTCAACAATCTTTACTCCCAGTCCACTAACTTGATTCAGGCAGCTTCTCTTATCTCAGCTGTGATCCCCGTGATCATCTTCTTCCTTGCGCAAAAGCAATTTATGCAGGGTATTGTTGTCACAGGTGTTGAGAAATAGAAGAAACTTTAGAAAATAATCAAAGTCTTAGCTTCTAAGCAAAGGCTTCTAAAAGTGGTTATTCCTCCCTTAGGGGATTTACCCGACTTTCGACGTTGGGTAAATCCCCGTTTTTGAAAAAAGAGAAATTCGTGAATAATTGCAGAGTGTTTTTTTCGCTTATAACGATTGCCCTTCTCGTTGGCTGTGCTGCACCTGTACAGCAGCTACCTTCCATGCCCGGCACCCCAGAAAGAGAACGCTGGGAATTAATCTGGAGCGACGAGTTTGACGGTGAGACCATCAACACCGAAAACTGGACTTACGATACCGGCGCAGGCGGCTGGGGCAATAACGAGTTACAAAACTACACTGAACGGGAAGAAAACGCCCGCATCGAAGATGGGATACTCGTTATCGAAGCCCGTGAAGAAAAATATAAGGCGAGCGACTACACATCTGCCCGTCTAAAAACACAGGAATTACAGACCTGGACTTATGGGCGTGTGGAGGCTCGGTTGCAGCTCCCGACCGGACAAGGGGTTTGGTCGGCGTTTTGGATGCTGGGTGAGGACATCTCATCATCGGGCTGGCCCCAATGCGGCGAAATTGACATCATGGAGAATATCGGCGACCCCAACACTGTCTACGGCACTGTTCATGGTCCCGGCTACTCCGGTGGGGATGGGGTTGGCAGTTCCTATTATGCGAGCGGGACATCTTTTGCAGACGAATTCCACACCTACGCCATCGAGTGGCTGCCCGGCGAGGTAAGTTGGTTTGTGGACGATCTGCTCTACAACACCATTTCGGATTCCGATGTTTCTGGGGTATGGGTTTATGACCATGATTTTTTCATCATTTTGAATTTAGCGGTTGGCGGACTTTGGCCCGGCTACCCAGACGAGACGACACAATTCCCGCAGCAATTGCTTGTGGACTATGTGCGTGTTTATCATGATACCGAGTTGACTGTTGAAGATTTGCAGGGTGGCAACATCCACATTGCCGAGATGACGATGGAACTGGAAGATGTTGGGGAGGCATGGCAGGGCACTGCTTATCTCACCGTCGTTGACCAGAGAGGCAACCCTGTTGAGGGAGCGGTCGTATCCGCTGGTTGGATTGGGGCAAAAACAGGTTCGATCAACAAAGCCAAAACTGATGAAAACGGCATCGCTGGTCCCTTCATCGCAAAAAAAATAAGTGCCAAGAAGGAACTATCCTTCTGTGTTTCGAATATATCCAAAACTTTATACGACTATGACAAAGGTCTGAATGTGCAGAATTGTGTTTTCAGATCGCCGGAGGAGTAAAAATGAGTGAGCTTTCATATCGGGTTTTAGGCAAAAGTGGACTGAAAATTTCAGAGATTGGTTTTGGTCTCTGGGCAGCAGGTGGGGATGCCTGGGGAACGACAGATGATAAAGAAATTTTTGATGCGATAGATTACTCTCTCGATCAGGGTGTCAACTTCTACGATACCGCCGATGTTTACGGTTGGGATCACAGCGAAGAATTGCTGGCAAAGTCGATGAAAGGTCGTCGAGATAAATTTATCGTTGCCACGAAGATTGGCTGGCGAGATTTTGATGGCGAAGCAGGGCAATCTGCCTATACCAGCGTGGCGAAGCTGATTGCTGGTGTGGAGAGTAATCTTCGGCGTCTAAACACCGATTGCGTTGACTTGATTCAAAGCCATATTGACTTCCGTGATCCCACGATGGAGATTTTCGTTGAGGGGTTTCAGCGCTTGCAAAAAGATGGCAAAGTAAAGGCTTATGGTGTTAGCACCAGTGATTTTGACTATCTAAAAGCCTTCAATCGGGATGGCGGCTGCGCCACTTTGCAAATCGACTACAGCATTCTCAACCGCACCCCCGAGAAAGATATTCTGCCTTATTGTCAGGAAAATAATATCGGCGTGATCGTGCGCGGTGGTATCGCGATGGGCATTTTGGCGGGCAAATTTACGCCAGAAAGTCGTTTCCCTGAGAATGACTTCCGCAAACGCTGGCACGAAAGCGAAGAAGAGTATCAGGTTTTTCTGAAAGATTTGGAAACGGTCGAAACTTTGTGTCCGCTGGTAAAAGAGCAAACACTGGCGCAATTTGCTTTGCAATTTACGCTTGCACACCCCGCTGTAACAACGGTTATCCCCGGCATTAAGAACATGAAACAGGCGACCGCGAATATCAGAGCAGGACAGCTTGCCCCGCTTGATAAAGATGCTCTTGCTGAGATTGGCGAGATTGTTCCACAAGGTGGTGGACGCAAGATTTGGCCCGCGTAAAACCTTTTTTTCAGGGAAAAGAGTTCGCAGATTGAGTAGGGTGATAGTTTTATCATCACCCGTATCGAAACCAAGAACAGGATTGACACGAACCGCTTCGCCTTGATTTCGATACAGGCAATGATGGTGCTATCGCCTTACTCAATCAGCGGCTACGCTCAGAGTATTTTCAAAATGACAAAACCCTACACCCTCCCCAACTACGCCCAACAGCGCCCCTTCACCAGCTTTCTGCCTGGTGTTGCCGGGCATTTTGGCGTACCCATGTGGGTTTTCTACGTCAATCGAGGGCAAGCCATCACCAGCTTTGGCGTTGAAAGCAAAGACTGCCCTATCATGGAGTTTCAGTCTGCCAATAAAGCCTACCAGCGCACGCCGACGGAAGGCTTTCGCACCTTTGTGAAATGGCAAAAAGGTGAAGAAAATGGCTTTTACGAGCCTTTTCAGACAAATTCTATCCACAGATTAGAAAGATTACGCAGAAAAGAAAATCAAAAATCTGCTAAATCTGTGGATGAGTTTTCTCAATCTATGCTCATCTCTATGAGCGAACTTAGCATCACGGACGAAAATCCATCCCTCGGACTAAAAACCGAAGTCACCTACTTCACCCTCCCCGGTGAATCCTTTGCTGCTCTTACCCGTCAAGTGACGTTCACAAATATCAGTAACGCCCCACTGCAACTCGAAATCCTGGATGGGATGCCCGCTCTAATTCCTTATGGGGTTGATAACGGGGGCTTGAAGCACGTCGGACGCACCATCGAAGCCTGGATGCAGGTTTTTCATCTCGAAAGCAGGCTGCCCTTCTTCCGTTTGGGTGCCACCCCCGGCGATAGCGCCGAAGTGCATAAAATTCAGGCCGGGCATTTTGCCTTAGGCTTTACCGCGCAGAATGACGAAGCCACCGCCTTATCTCTATTTATTGATCCTGCAATTATTTTTGGAGCCAACACATCTCTAAGTGCCCCAGATTCATTTATAGATCAATCGCTTGATGCCTTACACAACACAAACCAAGTTACTGTGGGCAAAACGCCCTGCGCCTTCTTTGGGTACAGCGCCTCCCTCGCCCCCGGCGAATCCATGACACTATATATGCTCTTTGGGCATGTCAACGGATATGAAAATATTGCCGAAGCCCGCCATCGTTTATCTTCGCCAGCTTATTTTGCAGAAAAGCGAGCAGAGAATCAGGACTTGATCCAATCTTTGACTAATCCCGTCGCCACCCAAACCAGTGATCCCCGTTTTGATGCCTACGTCCGACAAACTTTCCACGACAATGTCTTGCGGGGCGGGTTCCCAATTATGTTCGGCGATGAGAAAAATCCCCATGCTTATCATATCTACTCCCGTAAACACGGTGACCCGGAGCGCGACTATAACCATTTTTTCCTCGCTGCCGAATTCTACTCACAGGGCAATGGCAACTTTCGGGATGTCTGCCAAAATCGCCGCAGCGACGTCCTGTTGGAGCCACGTTTGGGCGACCACAATATCCGTACTTTTCTTAGTCTGATTCAATTGGATGGCTACAATCCGCTCGTGATTCGTGGAACCAGCTTTCATCTAAATCCCGAACAGCGTACAGCCCTCCTGACTCTCGTCACGAACTCGGATTTAGGCTTGGTCACGCTACTCGAAGAGGGATTCAGCCCGGGCAGCTTGCTGAAACACATCGTCGACCATCATATTACGCTAACCTGCCCCTACGACGACTTCATTGAGCAAGCCATGCGCCATGCCGAGCCCCAACTCAATGCGGATTACGGCGAAGGCTTCTGGGTCGATCACTGGACCTATATTCTCGATCTGGTTGAAAATTTCCTTGCTGTCTATCCCGACCGCAAGGACGAACTGCTTGCTGCCAAAATCTCCTTTTATCGCAGTCCGGCGCAGGTGCGGCCCCGCTCAGAACGTTATCGGCTTACCGAAGAGGGCGTCCGTCAATATGACGCTGTGGCGCATGTTGGCGAAACGGGCTGGATAAACACTCCCGACGGTGAGCTATACGAAATCACTGTTTTGGGCAAACTTATTCTGCTGGTAGGCATCAAATTTGGCACCCTCGACCCCAAAGGCATGGGCATCGAAATGGAAGCCGGAAAACCCGGCTGGTACGATGCCCTTAACGGGCTACCGGGTATCTTTGGTTCTTCGATGAATGAGACCTATGAACTTTTGCGGCTGATTCGTTTTTTACGGGTAGCCATTTTGCCCCCATCCCAGCCTTCTCCCGAGGGGGGAAGGAGCCAATTCTCCCCCCCTCGGGGGGAGATGCCCGATAGGGCAGAGGGGGGCATCACGCTCCCAGCCAAATTCGGGCACTATCTTAGGGACTTGGCAACCCTGTCCAAGTCAGGAGTGTCTCGCTTCGCCTTTTGGGAAAAATCCAACGAACTGAGAGAATCCTATCGAGAGAATATCTATCGAGATGGCATACCCGGCGAAGAGCTTTCCATCCCCAATGTTGAAGTAGCTGAAATCCTGAAGCATTTTGAAGCACATCTTGAAGATGGCATCGCTCGTGCGAATGGCGCCACCTACTTCCGCTACGAAGTCACCGAGTATGAGACGCTTGATACAGGTCTTCGTGTAAAAGCATTTCAACCGACTGCCCTGCCGCTATTTTTGGAGGGAGCGGTGCGTTCGCTGAAAGTCGTGGATGACAAGCGTGCAAAGGAAATCTATGATGAAGTAAAAGGCAGTGCCCTTTTTGACGAAAAATTACAGATGTACAAGGTCAACGCTCTGTTGAGCGGCGAACCGCATGAAATTGGGCGGGCACGAGCCTTTACCCCTGGCTGGCTGGAGAACGAATCGATCTGGCTACACATGGAATATAAGTACCTGCTCGAAATCTTGAAGGCGGGGCTGTACGATGAATTTTTCGATGATTTCAAAAACTGCCTAATTCCTTTCCAACCGCCAGAGCGTTATGGGCGTAGTCCCCTTGAGAATTCATCTTTTATCGTTAGCAGTGCCCACCCCGATAAATCTTTGCATGGGAACGGTTTTGTCGCCCGATTGAGTGGCGCCACCGCTGAGTTCGTCGAGATGTGGATGATTTTGATGGCGGGCAAAGCGCCATTTCAGATGCAGGATGGCGAACTCGTCTTAGCGTTGCGCCCAATTCTTCCCGGATGGCTTTTTGACGAGCAGGATCAAGTCAACTTCAATTTTCTAGGGCGCATCCCTGTAACTTATCACAATCCCCAACGAGTGGATACATGGAAGACATTGCCGAAGAAAATCACGCTCCAGCTTGCCGATGGGCAGCAGGTTGTATTTGACGGTGCGGATATTCCATCGCCTTATGCGGAAATGGTGCGGAATAGAGCTGTGCAATTAATTATTGTAGAACTGTGAAGTTGAAATATCTCTTATAAGGAAGGAGAAAGAATGATCAAAAACCTTGAAACCAATAAAAAATTATGGCTATCGGTAGCGTTTTTATCTCTAATAGCTGCTCTGGTTGGCGTATTCAATCAGGATGTCTACAGCACAGTCCTTCGCTCTGATCTGCTGCCGGGAACTATCTCTCAAGACTTTGTCACTATTCTTGCTGGTGCCACGCTTTTATTCCTGAGTCTCAAAACTGATCAGAAAGACACCAAAAAGCAAATTCTGATTCTGAGTTTGTTGGCATATATCTTTTATGGCTACGGTATCTATGTTATTGAGCGGATGTATAACGGACTCTATCTGCTCTATATGGCGATATTCTCGCTCTCTTTTTGGGCTTTGATTTACAGCTTGCTCAGTATTGATAAAGATGCATTGAAAAATATTCAGGCAGCAAATTGGCTTAGGAATCTATCGGCAGGGTTTTTGATCTTTACGGCTTTTCTCTTTTATTTCCTTTGGACTAGCCAACTTTTGCCCCTGATGCGTACAGGAGAAAAGATTGACTTTCTGTATTCCATCTATATTCTCGACATGGTATTTGTCTTGCCTGCCATATTGATTAGCGCCACTTTAGTGATAAAGAGGAACCCACTGGGATTAGTCTTTGCTCCGATATTATTTATCAAAGCGTTTACGCTGCTTTTTTCAGTGGGTTTGGGCAATCTCCTAAAGCCGCTCTTCAATCAAACCGCAGCACCAGGTGAAACCGGTTTCTATTTGGTCTTGTCTGCACTCTTTTTAGGACTTGGCGCACTTAGTTTCTGGAAGGCCAATTTTCAGAAAGAAATTGCCTAGCTATAGCGGCTGTTTTTCTACATACGACGAAATTTACATCACAGGATTATTCAATGAAATATAAATCTACATTGAAATGGCTCATTCCCATCATGGGAGTTCTGGCGCTGATCGCCGCGAGCGCAGGTCTTTTCGACCCAACGCCTGGAGAAGCCTACGCCTATACCAATCACCGTGGCGAAGAAGCGACAATCTACGGTCAAGGGCTGTACTACTACGATACAGTCAGTTCTGCCGCACAAATGCAAGGAAACGACCTCATCACCTTGAGCGTCGGCTTGCCGCTCCTGATAATTTCCACTTTTTTGGCTTTTCGTGGCTCCTTGCGGGGAAAATTTCTCCTAACGGGCACATTGGGATTTTTTCTCTACACCTATATGTCGATGGCGACTTTGGCATCTTACAACGCCTTTTTCCTCGTCTATGTTGCCATCTTCACACTTAGTTTCTATGCCTTCATTCTGTGTATGATGTCCTTCGACTTAAAAACCCTCCCGCAGTCATTCTCAAAAACGCTCCCGCATGGCTGGATCGCCGCCCTTATGTTTCTGGTCGGCGCCTTCCTCCTGATGGCATGGATAGGACGCATCGTTCCGCCACTTTTACAGGGTGGCACCCCTCTACTGGAGAACACGACCACGCTCGTTATCCAATTTATGGATTTGGGCTTGATCGTCCCCCTCGCATTTCTGGGCGGCGTTCTCCTGCTGCGCCGTGACGCTTGGGGCTATCTACTCAGTTCCGTTATGTTGACCAAAGGCATCACCCTCGGCTTGGGTGTCAGCGCAATGGGCATCAATATGGCTCGCATGGGCGTAGAAGATGGCCTAGGCATGGTTATTCCCTTTTTGGTAATCACTTTGCTGAATCTGGTCATGGTTTTTCTGCTGCTCAAAAATCTAAAGGCATAAAGAAAACTTCGTGCTCGTCTTATCCGTAATATAAAACAAGAAAGCAACCTATGAAAAACTGGCAATTTATCAACAAAGACGGCACTTTCCGTCTGGAAGACCCTCATCTCAGCAACTACCTTTACTTCCCCCTTGTCAACGAAGCTGGGATGATGTCTGTCGTCACCCCTACCCTGCATGGTGATATTAAAACAGGGCACAACACATTTTTCTCCGAGCCGATTTCGATTGAAAGCCTGCACAACACTCGCGCTGCTCGTAATTTTTGGGTCTATATCGAAGGGTACGGGGCTTGGTCACTGACAGGGAATTCAGCGAAACAAATTGCCGAGCGTTTCAACGACAACGAGCAGGTCAGTGTCGAAGCAGGGCTGCTCTGGCACAGCATCCACAGGGAAAACTCAAAACTAGGGCTAAAAGCCGAAATCACCAATTTCGTTCCATCTAGCGAAGATCAGGTCGAACTAATGCGGGTTACGCTCACCAATACCGGCGCTGACCCCATTGAACTCACTCCTACTGCTGCTATCCCCATCTTTGGGCGTTCTGCCGATAACCTGCGAGATCACCGCCACGTCACATCCTTGCTACACCGCATCACCTGCACGCAAAATGGTATTCTCGTCTGCCCTACGCTCTCCTTCGACGAACGGGGGCATATTCCCAACACCACCACCTACGCCGTGCAGGGCGTAGACGATGACCAAAATCCCCCCGCAGGCTTCTTCCCCATTCTCGAAGATTTCATCGGCGAAGGCGGCACGCTAGATCATCCCAAAGCCATCATCCAAAATCAAGCCCCTTCTTTTGTGGATGGGGATAAAGTGGACGGATACGAAGCCCTGGGTGGATTGCGATTCCCGAGCATCACTCTGTCCCCCGGCGAGAGCCGCTCCTGGGTCATCTTGAGTGCCATACTCGAGCAGGGGCAAGCACCCCAAACAGCTATGAATTTGCGAGGAGAGTTTCACCTGACGAAGCAATCTCAAGAAACTGGGAGACTGTTTCGTCGCACGAGCACGCTCCTCGCAGAATCATTAATCTCGAAATACGGCTCAATCGCTCAATTCGAGCATTGGCTATCCCAAACCAAAAAGTTCTGGCAAAAGAAACTCAACAATCTGCAGGTAGAAACCGGCGACCCCCGCTTTGATGGCTGGATGCGTTGGGTTTCCGTTCAGCCGATTTTACGCCGCCTGTATGGAAACTCCTTCATGCCCTATCACGATTACGGGCGTGGCGGGCGTGGCTGGCGTGATCTCTGGCAAGATATTCTGGCGCTATTGCTCATGGAGCCAACCAATCTTGACAAAATACTGCTGGGCAATTTTGCTGGAATACGCATTGATGGGAGCAATGCCACCATCGTTGGCAACCAACCTGGCGAGTTCAAAGCCGACCGCAATAATATTCCCCGCGTCTGGATGGATCACGGTGCCTGGCCCCTCCTGACCGTCAAACTCTATATTGACCAGACTGGTGACATCGGCTTTCTGTTGCACGAACAAAGTTACTTCAAAGATCAATTCACACATTGGACAAAATCACTGGACGAAGATTGGACGCCCGAAAAAAGCACGCGGCTCCGCACAAAAGATGGTGCTCTTTATCAGGGAACAATTCTGGAGCATCTTCTCATCCAGCATCTGACGGTATTCTTCAATGTCGGCGACCATAATAATCTCCGCCTTGAAGATGCCGACTGGAACGACGGTATGGATATGGCATCCGAGAAGGGCGAAAGTGTCGCCTTTACGGCACTCTATGCCAGCAATCTGAAAGATTTGGCTGATCTTGTACAGCAATTGGATGAAAATCACCTTCTTCTCGCTGCTGAAATGCTGCCTTTGCTCGATACTCTGAGCAGTGTTGCAAGAAAACCCAATAAAGATGAATTTGCGAGGAGAGTTTCATCCGATGAAGCAATCTCATCGGAATGGAAGACTGCTTCGTCGCAAAAACATGCTCCTCGCAGAATCATATCTAAAGTAGATTATGCCGACCCCGCCGCAAAGCGTGCGCATTTGGGTGCGTATTTTGATGCTGTTCAGGGAAATGTCAGCGGGGAACGTGTGGGGCTTTCTGTGCAGGATGTTGCATCCGATTTGCGGGCAAAGGCGGAGCATCTCTACGCTCATTTGCGGGAAAATGAATGGGTGCAGGACGAAGCTGGTCGGGGCTGGTTTAACGGCTATTACGATAACGACGGGCAGAGGCTCGAGGGCAGACACCAAGATAAAACACGGATGACCCTGACTGGTCAGGTCTTCCCGCTGATGGGCGGAATCGCCACCGATGCGCAATCCCGCAAGATGATCCAATCCGCCAAGCATTATCTTTTTGATGAGAGAGTCGGCGGTTACAGGTTGAACACCGATTTTGGCGAAGTCCTGCTTAATTTGGGACGTGCCTTTGGCTTTGCGTATGGTCACAAAGAAAACGGGGCGATGTTCAGCCACATGGCGGTGATGTATGCAAATGCCCTGTACCAGCGTGGTTTTGCGGGGGAAGGTTTCAAGGCGCTGGATGCGATTTATAGGCAGAGTGTTGATTTTTCTCGCAGCCGCATATACCCTGGCATCCCTGAATATTTTAGCCAGCGCGGACGGGGTGTGTACCCATACCTGACAGGCTCGGCGAGCTGGTATTTGCTGACCTTGGTGACGCAGGTTTTTGGTGTGCGTGGTAAGCTGGGCGATTTACTGCTGATGCCGATGTTGAGCCAAACACAATTTGATTCGGATTGGAAGGCAACCCTGCATACGCTCTTTGCCAAGCGGCAGCTTGAAGTTTGCTACCTGAACCCGAAGAAATTGGGTTTTGGAGCATATCAAATTGAAACTGCCTTTCTCAATGGACAGAAATTGTCCTTTACACGAGCTGACGGTGGTGTGAAAATTGAACGAAAAATAATTGAAGCATTATCCAAAGATGTTGACCATCGTTTGAAAGTTGTCTTAGACGTGAAAAAATAGAACGCGGATTTTGCGGATCAAGCGGATTCGCGCAGATTTTTAAAAATCCGTGCTAATCTGCCAAATCTGTGTAATCCGTGTCCCATTTCTCTAAAATTACAAGGAAACCAATGACTACAAAAATCGAAACTCTCCTCTCAGAACTAACTCTCGAAGAAAAAGTGACCCTCCTCGCAGGAGCAGATACCTGGCGCACTCACGCTATCGAAAGATTGGGCATCCCCGCTTTGAAAGTCAGCGATGGCCCCAATGGTGTGCGCGGCGAAAATAAGGATACCAAGAGCCAAACGTCTGCCAGCTTTCCCATTGGGACAGCGATGGGGGCAACCTGGAATCCCGAACTAGTCGCCGAAATCGGCGTTGCACTCGGCGAAGAGACCAAAATGAAGGGCGCACACGTTCTGCTGGGACCAACGCTAAATGTTCACCGCCATCCGCTGGCGGGACGCAATTTTGAGTGTTTCTCTGAAGACCCGCATCTCTCTGCTCGGATGGCGGTCTCTTATGTTAAAGGCTTGCAGGGCAAGGGTGTGGGCGCCTGCATCAAACATTTTGTAGCCAACAATCAGGAATTTGAACGCTTTTCGATCAGCACTGAAGTGGATGAGCGCACGATGCGAGAGATTTATCTGCCCGCCTTTAAAGCCGCTGTGCAGGAAGCCCAACCGTGGACGCTTATGTCGGCATATAACCGCGTTAATGGCACTTATGTCAGTGAAAATAAATATCTACTGAACGATATTCTCAAAGGAGAATGGGGCTTCGATGGCATGGTTATCTCTGACTGGTACGGTACCTACTCGGAAAATGTACCAGCTGCTGGTCTCGATCTTGAGATGCCCGGCCCCGCGCGCTGGATGGGTGAAAATGTCCTTGAAGCGGTGCGTGATGGCACGCTGGATGAAGCTGTTGTAGATGATAAAGTGCGCCGCATCTTGAGAATGTTGGAAAGAGTTGGGGTGCTGGATAATCCTGAAATTGTCGACGAAAAATCCTTTGATAACCAGGTTCATCGTGCGTTGATCCGTAAAGCCGGCAGCGAAGCGATCGTGCTCCTGAAAAATGAAGATGACCTGCTCCCGATAGCAGATGAGAAAATTCGTTCGGTGGCAATCATCGGCAGACCGGCAAAAAAGATCACCTTTCAGGGTGGAGGTAGCTCGGAAGTGAATCCACATTATGTGGTTAATCCGCTCGAAGCCATCCAATCCCGATATGATGAAGCGTTCAAAATCGCTTATGTCCCAGGACCGTCTATTCACCGTATGTTCCCCTTGCTTGAGCAGGATGGGCTGAGCGCAGAAGATGGCACAGCCGGGAAAATATCCATCCAGCAATATGACAACACTTCGCTATCTGGAGAGCCTTTCAAAGAATTC
>Ga0233431_1001461_pt1 | contig 40851 bp, 7 predicted proteins | sample SI_118_April2016_FD_179867 | JGI IMG/M metagenome (GOLD analysis project Ga0233431, IMG submission 179867) | Seawater microbial communities from Saanich Inlet, British Columbia, Canada - SI_118_April2016_200_MG | ecosystem: Environmental > Aquatic > Marine > Inlet | place: Canada: British... | reverse complement strand
CTGTTCCAGGGAAAAAGCGTTCAGGAAGCGTTTCTGCACACCGATAAGATTCTGCGGAATCTGCCGGGCGCGTTCCGTCAGCAGGATCCGGGACTGGAAGCAGAAGGGAATTTGATCCCCAACCAGCCGGGCGACTACCTGCAGACGCTGGACGCGATCATCGGCGCTCCGTTTGAGCTGGGGGATCTGTCGCCGCAGATAAAGACCAGTTCGCTGGCGTCGGTGGTGGGCGGGGCCGGCAAGCGGGTGGTGACGCAGACGCGGCCGGTCTTTGACGACCCACAGGGACCGCGTCTGAAGCTGGCCAGGTCGCTGGCGGAGCAAGGGGTGGAGATTTCGGCGCGGATCGACGATCCGGAGGACCAGTTACAGGTGGTGCGGGCGATGATAATCCCACCGAGCGCATCCGACGAGGAGGAACTGCCCCAGTATCCGGAAGTGGAGCTGCAGTTAGACAGCGATGGCAAATGGACGGGGATCTATAGCGAGTTTCTCGAAGAGGGGGTGTATCCGGTGATAATCTATGCGGTGGATGATGCGGGCAACGCGGCGGAGCCGTTGCGGACGACGGTGGTAGTGGAACCGCCCCCGCCGCTGCCGACGGGTGACTTCAACGGGGACGGACTGGTGGACTTTGCGGACTTTTTCATGTTCGCCGACGCGTTCGGGAGCGAGAACCCGGCGTATGATCTGGATCAGAGCGGAACGGTGGACTTCGGGGATTTCTTTCTGTTTGCGGATGCGTTCGGTGGACCGCTGGGCAAGCTGTTGGAACTGGCAGAAGAGATGCTCCTGCTGCCGACCGAATACTCACTCAGGGCGCCGTATCCGAATCCGTTCAACAGCGAGGTGGTGGTGAAGTATTCGCTGCCGCAGGAGGGGGATGTGGAGCTGGTGGTGTACAATGCACTGGGTCAGGTGGTGCGTCGCCTAGTGACAGGTCATCGGGGGATGGGGCATCATCGGGTGGTGTGGGATGGGAGGGATGATGTGGGTCGTGGTCTGGCGACGGGGATGTATCTGGTGCAGCTGCGGGCGGGAGATTTCCGGCAGGTGCAAAAGGTCGCCTTCATAAAGTAGGATGTTGGGGAAGGGTGGATTATGCAGAAGCGAGGGAATTTGTAAACGGAAGTAGACTATCAATATGTAAAAATAAATTGATATACTATCTCTTTGTGAAATAAGAGAATAGGTGATTCTGCCCAAATGGGTGTCAACGATGGTTTACCTGAACTGTAAACACACACCCGGGTAGTAGACACCCCATATTGTATTCCTTAATACCCTTTGTTTTCAGCCCTTTGGGTTATCTATACCCGAAGGGCTTTTTTCATCTGGCATGCTTTGTGCCTCCCTATCGACTCCAGATATCGGCCCACCTGCAGAAAGTCGACTGCCTCAATAGAGGAAATCCTCCAATCTCAAGGACAGGAAACCGCTATGTTTTCCGGAACAACGGCATTTTTCACGTCGGTTGCTCGTCAGATGCCCTCGGCTGTGGTCCTGTGTTTCCTGGGGATGATGCGGATAGTCTACGCGCAAGAGGATGCCAGGGTCATCACCACTGTAGCGGGGTCGGGGACCTATGGTTTCGCCGGCGACGGGGGGCCGGCCCTCGAAGCCAGAATAGCGGCCTGGGGCATTGCTGTGGATGGGAACGGCAATATCTACATGTCCGACCCGGAAAACAGCCGGGTGCGCAAGATAGATGGACAGACGGGCATCATCTCCACGTCGGCGGGCAACGGGGGACAGAATTTCGGCGGTGTGGATCTGGCCATCAATCGCAGTCTATTGCAACCCCACGGGCTGCACGTGGACGGAGCCGGCAATCTCTACATCGCCGATAGAGGCACGGCAGTAGTGCGCAAGGTCGACGCAGTAACGGGCCTCATGCGGGCCGTAGCGGGGAGCGAATTCGGCGAAGGTTTCGATGGAGACGGCGGTCTTTCGGGCGAGGCCAGGTTCAATGGCCTGCAGGATGTCGCCGTGGACGGGGCCGGCAATCTCTACATCGCCGATACGTTCAACCACAGGATCCGCAGGGTGGACGCCGAGACGGACATCGTCACTACCATAGCGGGGAACGGGATCGAAGGTTTCTCCGGGGATGGCGGTCCGGGTGCAGAGGCCAGCCTATCGATGCCCCAGGGGGTTTCCGTCGACTCCTTCGGCAATGTGTACGTGGCCGATTCGAACAATCGTCGCATTCGCAGGATAGATGGCGATACGGGCGTCATCACGACGGTAGCGGGTAACGGCTTTTCCGGTTTCAGCGGAGATGGGGGGCAGGCCACCAGTGCCATGCTGAACGGTCCGGTCGATGTGTTCGTGGCCGGATCCGGACGGGGTTTTATCGCCGACTTCGCCGGCGGGGAGATTCGCGCGGCCATGTTCGCCGGGCAGATCTACATCAGCGACACGTTCAACCATCGGATTCGCCGGGTAGATGAGGCGGGCATCATTACGACCGTAGCGGGCAGCAGTTCCAGCGGTTTCAGCGGCGACGGGGGACAGGCGGTCAGAGCTCGATTGACTACCCCGAGCCAGATTGCAGTAGATGAGACTGGCAACATCTACATGGTGGATGGAGACAGCCGCATCCGCAAAGTGGAGGGCGATCCGCTGGCCCGGGTTGCGGAAGGAGGCGGGCTGGAGATGAGCGTCGATGCGCTGCACTTCGGCGAGCTGCTGGTGGGCGACGAAGCGACGAAGGTTCTGGCGCTGACCAATCGGAATAATCAGCCGATCCAGTTGACGCTGACACTTTCGGGAAGCGATGCGTTTGGAATGGAGACAGGAGAGGTGGCGCTGTCGCCGGGGGGTAGGATGAGCGTGGCCCTGGTTTTCGCTCCTCTGATCGGTGGGGAGTACACGGGGGAGTTGAGCATCGCGCTCGAGGGTGCCGAAGATCAGCAGGTGACCGTGCCCCTCACGGGCACGGGTAGCGCAGTGCCCCGGCTCGTGCTGCGCCGAGAGGAGATCCGCTTTGTGGACGTGGTGGCGGAAGACCAGGTGGTCGAGGTGCTCCTGATAGAAAACGAGAGCACGTTCGGCGCCGATCTGGCGCTGACGCTGGAGGGAGATCCCGCCTTCGTGGCGCCCCGAGAGCTGCTGCTGCCGGCAAAGGGCAGCGGCCGGGTGCTGCTCACATTCGCGCCGCCGGCGCTGGGTTCGTACGAAGGGGTATTGAATATTGGTCGCGTGGGGGAGGACGAGGTGTTGCTCTCGGTCACGCTCCGGGGTCAGGGGGTCGAGCCGTCCCGGATCGGATTCATTGGGGATAAGGAGCTGGTCACGGTGGCCGGCGGATTTACGGGAGACGGAGGGCCGGCGACCGAGGCTTTTCTGATCGCGCCCCAGGATCTGGATATGGACGAGAAGGGCAACGTTTACGTAGCTGAAGGTAGACGGATACGCGTGATCGATTCTGCGGGGAATATCACTACCCTGGTGGAAGCCCAGAGCACGATCATCAGCCTGGAAGTGGACGGTATGGGCAACGTCTTTTTCAGCTCGGGGGGACTGATCCACAAGCGGGATCAGTCCGGTACGGTGACGGTAGTAGCGGGTACGCTGACTTTCAACCGCGACACGGATAACGTGCGGGCAACCGAGGCTTTCCTCGGGGGCACTGACGCGCCTCTGAAGATCGCCGTTGATGAAGCCGGCAATATTTATATCGCCAGCGGCCGGGATATATGGTGTTGGAAAGTAGAGGCTGCTACGGGGTTGATAAAGGTCCTGGTAGGAAACGCCGGACGGGGCGACAGCGGCGACGGCGGTCCGGCCAGCGAGGCACAGATAAATTTAGCTAAAGACGTAGCAGTGGACAGAGTCGGCAATGTCTATATCGCCGACCATAATTCCCACCGGGTGCGCAGGGTGGATGCGATCACCGGGATTATTTCGACAGTTGCTGGGACAGGAGCTTCAGGATCTGGAGGGGATGGAGGGCCGGCGGTCAGTGCAATGTTGAATTTCCCACGCAGCCTGCACGTAGATGGCAGTGACGATCTATATATCATCGATCAGGTGGGAATCCGCAGGGTGGACGCAGCGGGTAGTTTAAGCAACCTGCTGGAGATGCACAGCTTTGGTTTTGCCGGTGATGGCGGTCCCGCCAGCGAAGCCGCATTCAATTTTTCTGCTGCTGTGCTGGCCGACGGAGAGGGAGAGATCTATATAGCGGATACGGGGAACGACAGGTTGCGCAAGGTGGACAGCGCGGGGATCATCAGCACTGTTGTCGGAGGTGGTCTGGATGATGGCGTACAGGCTACTAAAACCATGCTGAACGCTCCCAACGACGTGGCGGTGGACGCAGCGGGAAATATCTATATAGCCGATACGGGCAACAATCTCATACGCAAAGTAGATGCGACGACCGGTATCATCACCTCAGTGGCCGGGGGAGGGAATGCGAGCTATCCTGACTACGGGGACGGCGGTCCGGCGACCGAGGCAGTTCTGAACAGTCCGCAGGGAATTTTCGTGGATGGAGACGGGGTGCTCTATATAGCGGATACAAATAATAGGAAGATTCGCAAGGTAGATGGCGACGGGAGAATCTCGACGGTGGCGGGCAACCCGGATGCCGGCGTGTCCCTGGGCGATGGCGGTCCAGCCATTGGGGCAAAGCTGTCTCCGACGGATGTAATCGTGGATGGAGATGGTAACATCTACATAGTGGATACGTTCAATTTCCGGATACGCAAGGTAGATCCCGCAGGCACTATCACGACTATAGCCGGCAACGGAGATTTCAAAGAGTCGGGTTATGGTGGAGCGGCCATCGATGCGGGTCTGGCGAGGCCCACTGGCCTGTTCGTCGACGGTGCAGGCAATCTCTTTATTGCTTCGGCTTCTGGCGGATTGAGCAAGGTAGATGGCACAGGCACTATATCCAAAGTAGTGTCGGACTTTTCGGGGCTGGCCAATATCGATGGGAACGGCACGGGTGATCTCTATGTTTCCCAGCCGTTCAACTCGTTGGCGAGCAAGAGCGTCATGGTGGTGTCTCAGACGGGCATTGTCGAGACCATGGCACAGGGTTTCATCAATCCGCAGGGCGTTTTCTACGACCGGCAGAACGATCGTCTCTACATCGCCGATGCCGGTGACGGCCGGATCGTGCGTCTGGACAATCTCGACCCCATCGTCCTGGGTCTGGCCAGCATGGAGGAGGCAACTGCAGAGGATGAAGAGGTCCAGGAGGCGACCGGTTCTTTCCAGCGCACACAGCTGTGGGAGCTGGCACGGGTGGCCAATCTGGGGCCAAGGGCGGGCAACGGCGTCGATGCTACCGATGTAGTGGTAGACCGGCGGCGCAACCGCGCCTTTGTGGGAAACATCGACAATATCTCGGTGGTAAACCTGCAACTGGGCACAGTAACCGGCGTTATTGGTCGCGATGCCATGGGGACGTTTTTCAACGACGAGCGCCGCTACCTGGGCATCAACGGACGGCGCGACGAGCTCTACGTGCTCAGCAACGGCGAATATCTCCAGGTGCTCGATCTGGGTTCGCAACTGCGAAAGAATCAGATCGATTTGGGCAACACCATGCGCAATGATCGCTCAGACCACCTGCGCAAGCTGCTCGTGGATGAAGAAGGTAATCGCCTTTACGTAGTGGCACGCCAATCATTTAGAGGCACGGCTGTTGGAAATTTCTCGGCCAAGAACGGGTTGGCAGTGGACCTGGTCGACGGCAGGGTGATCGGCGAAATCCAGCTCAACGGGACCATGGATATTGCCCTGAGCCCTGACGGCCGGGTGCTCTACGCCGCAAACGGCGCTGACCGGCAGATCGACCTGGTGGACATCGGGACGCTGCAGATCACCGGTTCCATCTCGCTGCAGCTCATACCACAGGCCATCCTGGCCGATCCCCGGGGATCGTATCTCTACGCCGTGGTTATAGAAGAAATCAATAGCAATGCCAAGTTGATACGGATCGATCTGCGGACCAACACGGTAACCGGCGAGATAGAGATGGGAGACCTGTATATCCTTCCGCTCATGGTCATCGAGCAGGGAACGCGCATCATGTGGCTGACAGGAGGCGACGGCGGGGCGGGTTTTTTGCCGGGGACATCGCACAGCAAAGTGGACCTGGAGAATTTTCGCCTGCTCACCGGGGATCTCGTGACAGAGGGGTTTTTCCCGACGGTCCTCTCGGCTATGACGATCAATCCGATCGATCGCGAATTGGTGATGACAGGGAGACAATCCAATCTGACGTTGACCGCCAATCTGGACAACGGGGCGATCCGAGACCAGATAGAAATTGGCGCTCAACCGGTCGGCGTGGCCGTATCGGAAAGGCTCAATCAGGTATATATCGCTCGAGGCGAACACGGTGGTTTCTTTGTGTTCGACGGACAGGGGGATCTGCTGAATACGGTCGAAGGAGAACTCATTGGTTTTGCGGGAGGAAGGGTAATCGTGGTCGATGATGTCTCGGACAGGCTGTTTGTCAACGAAGGCCTTGCCGTCTCCACGTATGAGCTCTCTTCGCTGCGTCTGCTCAACCGGGCCTTGATTGCTCAGAGAGGAGAGATCGTCCTCCCGGCGACCGGGCTGAGGTTGGACCACGACCGCGGGATATTGTGGGTAGTCGCAGCCGATTTCCTGATAGAGTTGGATTTGCTGACGGGTGCCGAGATAAGCCGAACCCGGTTCCCCGAATCCGATCGCCTGGGCAACATGATTCTGCTGCCCGATTCCAACAAGGCCTACGCGAGCTATCACGATTTTGCCGCAAATGATAAAATAAAAGCCGGTCTCCTTCGGGTCTTCGATCGCAGTACCCGGAGCGTGACGAAGATCATCGATATTGCCGCCCATATTCCAGCCATATTTGATCAGGGACGCGTCATCCCCGAACTCCTGGGTGTGGATATCGAGCGCAAGCGACTCTATGTGTGGATAAATACCAACAACACCAAAATCGCGGCGATCGACATTGAGAAGGATGAGGTGGTCGAGGTTCTGGACGTCGAGATCGAACGCGTCGATTTCAACCTTCTCCTGGACTCCGTCAATGACAAGATCTTCTATTCTTCCGGGCTGATCTTCGATATAGAAACCGGGGCACAAGAGCGTTTTGCATCTACTCAGTCCGACGGAGGTTTGATCGCACATAACCGCGTCACCAATACTATTTATGTCGTCGGCAAAGAAGGTATGAACATCTTCCTGGGGCCGGCCGGCACCGAAACGCCGCCACCGCCGGCTCCGGCCGAAGCGGCGGCCACGCCCGGCGATGAGGAGGTTGTCCTGACCTGGACGGCCGTGGAGGATCCCGCCCTGGTCGGCTATCACGTGTACCGCAGCCAGGACACCGGCTTTGTGCGCATCACCCGCACGCCGCTGACCAAAACTTCCTTTACCGACATCGACCTGGTAAACGGGCAGACCTATTCCTACCAGGTTTCCAGCCTGGGGCAGAACGCGCTGGAGAGTCTTGGGCGTACGGCGCCGGTAGCGGCCGTGCCCACCAGCGGAGGGAATTTCCGCCTGCTGGTGCTGCGCAAGAACGTGGCGGTGGCAAGGGGGGATTCGGTGTCGCTGCCGATGAGCATCGAATCGCTGGAGGCGTTCGACGAGGAGGTGACGCTGTCGGCGCAGAGCGCGGAAGGGATCGAGGTATTGTTCAATCCGTCGACGCTGGCGCCGCCGAAGATCGTCGAGGTGGTGGTGAAGGCGGCAGAGGGTGCGTCGCTGGGGCGCTTTGAGGTGACGCTCGGGGGCAAAGGGGGGGACAAAGAGCAGGAGGCCGGACTGGTGGTGGAGGTGACGGCGAAGGTGCTGGAGCAGAGCGCGCTGACGCTGGAGCTGGACCAGGAGGAGACGCCGCTGGACATTGCGCTGCTGGTGGGGGGGCGGCTCTTTCCCGGGGTGAGTAGCCAGATTCAGCTGGACTTCGCAGGCGTGCGCTCGGATACGCTGATAACGCGGACGGTGGACACGGACGTGGAGGGCGGGTACCAGGTGGAGTTCCTGGCGCCGTTTACCGATCGCTGGCAGGTGACGGCCACGTGGGCGGGCAATGCCGACTTCGAGGCGGCTGCCAGCCGCACGGTGGAGTTTGCGGTATCCTCGGGCAAATCGCGGATCACGGCCACGTCCGACCTGGCAGACGACGCCGACCTGAGCTTCATTGCCACGATCAAGGGGCGGATCCATCCCAGCCCCGGAACGGTGGGGGTGACGCTGACGGTGCGACGGCCGGATCGAAGCGAAGAGCAGATCGACGGTATCCAGACCAGCGAGGCCGGTTTTTACGGGCACGATGTGCGCATGGACCAGGCAGGGATCTGGGAGGTGTGGGCGTCGTGGAAGGGGAACGACCGGCTGCTGGGGGCCACCAGTCCGGTGATCACCATTCCCGTGCAGACCGATGTCGGACGCGTCATCCTGCTGGCCGGGGGAAGGGACAGTGCCGGGGATACTTTCTGGCCGACGTCGAATTACCTCGGCAACCTGGCGTATAAGACGTTCCAGCGACGGCGGCTGGTCAAGGAGAAGATCTTCTATCTGAACGACCGGCAGGAACAGGACGTCGACCGGGACGGATTCCAGGAGGACGTCGACGAGGGCGCCACCATGAACGCCTGGTCGGATGCCTGGAACTGGGCACGCGAACGCGTCCAGAGTGACAGTCCACTCTACGTCTATCTGGTCGGCAAGGGACAGCCCACCGGTCTCGAGATCGGCGACGGGGAAATCCTCACCGCCACCCAGCTGCTGCAGGATCTGTCGGTGCTGGAAGGAGCCACCGGTGCGCAGGCGACGCTGATCGTGGATGCATCGCACGCCGGTCACTTCATCCGCGACCTGTCGGACCAGGGACGCCACGTCATCGCCAGCACCGGGCTGGGACCGGCATTCTACCAGGCCGAGGGGTATCTGTCGTTCTCGCAGTATTTCCTGACCGATCTGTTCCAGGGGAAGAGTGTGCAGGAAGCGTTTCTGCACACCGACCAGATTCTGCGGAATCTGCCGGGCGCGTTCCGTCAGCAGGATCCGGGACTGGAAGCGGAGGGGAATCTGATCCCTAATCAACCAGGCGATTACCTGCAGACGCTGGATGCGATCATCGGTGCGCCGTTTGAGCTGGGGGATCTGTCGCCGCAGATCAAGGCCAGTTCGCTGTCGTCGGTGGCGGGAGGGGCTGGAAAGCAGGTGGTGACACAGACAGCGCCGGTGAGTGAGGATCCGGGTGGACCGCGTTTGAAGCTGGCGAAGCGATTGGCGGAGCAGGGAGTGGAGATCAGCGCGCGGATCGACGATCCGGAGGGGAGTCTGGCGGTGGTGCGTGCGATGATCATTCCTCCCGAGTCGTCGGAGGAGGAGTTGACGGGGTATCCTGAAGTGACGCTGGAGGCGGACGGGACGGGACGGTGGGTGGGGGTGTCTCACGAGTTTCTGGAGGAGGGGGTGTATCCGGTGATCATCTATGCGATCGACGGGGCGGGTAACGCGGCAGAGCCTTTGCGGACGACGGTGCTGGTGGAGCCTCCGCCACCGCTGCCCACGGGTGACTTCAACGGCGACGGCTTGGTGGACTTCGCGGATTTCTTCCTGTTCGCCGATGCGTTCGGGAGCGAGAATCCGGCGTATGATCTGGATCAGAGCGGGATGGTGGACTTCGGTGATTTCTTCCTGTTTGCCGATGCGTTTGGCGGTCCGTTGGGCAAACTGCTGGCGCTGGCCGAGGAGATGCTGGTACTGCCGACGGAGTATGCTTTGCGGGCGCCGTATCCGAATCCGTTCAACAGCGAGGTGGTGGTGAAGTATTCGCTGCCGAGGGAGGGGGAGGTGGAGCTGGTGGTGTACAATGCGCTGGGACAGGTGGTGCGTCGTTTGGCGACGGGTCATCAGGGGATGGGTCATCATCGGGTGGTGTGGGACGGCCGGGACGATGCGGGTCGTGGGCTGGCGACGGGGACGTATCTGGTGCAACTGCGCGCCGGGGAGTGGGGCTCGGACGCTTCGCGTCCGGCGGATCTTCGGTTCAACCAGGTCCGGAAGGTCGCCTTCGTCAAGTAAGTTGTGGGACGAGGGCAGAAGATAGAAATTGTCAACGATAGTATACATTTTTATTGTAAACGAACGGCGTCATCCTATCTTGCTGTGAATAAAGAAAATAAGTTGATCTAATAGTATACTGTGTTAATTTTTATTTACGGCTAATGTAAATTTAAATCGGCAATTCGAAGGACGAGGATTTCACAATTATCTCCAGTTTTTACAGCCTCTTGGGGTCGTTCCCAAGGGGCTTTTTTGTGATTGGCATGCTTTATGCATTTAACTGATAGATGATGTGGGAAAAAGGAAATTGGGAAAAATTGAAATGCGCCAAAAGGCCAAGTTTCGGAGAGAGTCATGCAGACTTCGCGGCTATTCGAGAAAGCGCTATTGGTGATGATACTAACCCTCTGCGACGGGTGGGGCAGTCCGATCAATGGGCAGGAGATAACTGTGTTTGCCGGAGGGGGGACGAACGAAGGAGAGGGTTTTGTGAGATAGGGTCAACAGGAGGAAACCATGAACAGGTTCTGGAAATTATCGGGTCGCATTTGTGAAATAGAATCCAATTCGCAGACATCGTTTTTTTGATTGACCGGGGAATGAAAGGAGGCTTTCGTCCGTCGATGCATCGAATAAGCTTCATGAAGTTATATCCACACTAACCTATGAGGAATCCAAATGCGTAAGTCTCTCATTTTTTTGGCGATCTCGGGTCTGGTCACGGCTGGCACCGTCCAGGGCCAGTTCGGGGATCCGCCGACTCTCGAAAACAGGAATGCCAGTGGCTCCGAATACTACATGCTCGAAGTGCCCGACGGGGTCGATATGATAGCCGACGGCCAGGACGACGACTGGGCCTGGTTCGATTCCGAATACACGCTCAACATGGATGGTTGGCGCGACGAGGGTGGCCGGGCACTCCCCGCCTCGGATGATCTGGATATCATCGTCAAGATGGCCTGGAAGGGCGCCCCCGAAAATCGCTGGTACGTGTTCATGAAGATCCACGACGACGTGCTCAGTCACGAGGGGAACAACGTCCTCCGTTGGGACGGCGACATGCTGGGTTTTGGCCTGGACCCGCAGGATAACGGCCGCGACAGAGGGAATAGTGGCCACGGCATGGAATTCGTGGCCGCTCCCGGGGATGTGACCACCAACTATCGGTATCGCTGGGAGAATCAGGCATCCTGGTCGGAGTATGGCCAGGCACCGTGGCTCAACGGGGCTGTGCGCGTGGAGCCGACCGAAGCGTGGGCGGCCGATTCCTGGACTTCGGATACGGGGGGTGAGACGATCTACGAGTTCAACGTGGTGGTGCTTGATCTGCTGGAGGCCGGCGGTCCGTCTGCCAGCCAGGTTCGCGATCTGAACGCGCAGGCTGGCAGGGAGGGGTTCGGGTTACCCTTCCTCTTCTTTGTGGAGGATGGTGATCCCGGTTTCCAGAACGACATGGGCGTCCGCGGTGTCGAGGCCAGTAACCGGCAGTATTTCGCCCACGCTCTGCTGCTGCGGACAGATGAGTACACCGATCAGCAGCCGGTCATCGAGCCCCCGGTGGAAAGGCCTATCGCGACGGGAGGATTCTACAACAAAGTGCGAGTCTTGGAATCCAAACCCCCGCGTCGCGGATTTGCGATTTCGTCGGGACCGGTTGGGGGTCGTGCGGAATTGACCAGTCGCAGCAAGCCGACCACGCTCCAGGTAAAATCGTGGGGTGAGATCAAAGCGCAGATGGAGGAGCGCGAATAGCAACGTCCCTATGGGGTGTTTCGGAGGAATGGTTGGAAGCGTCGCATATGTGGAAAACTCTATCCACGAGTTGGCGACGCAGGATGGCACGTGATAGTCATTGCGCCCGTCGGTGCTGGTGGAGCTATAACGATCAGCGCCGGCGGGCGATGCCAACGAGGGTGGGTTATAGCGACGGGGATGTATCTGGTGCAACTGCGCGCCGGAGAATTTTGCCAGGTGTGCAAGGTCGCCTTCGTCAAGTAGGTCGTTGGATAGGTGCAGGAAGTAGAATTCGTAAATGCTGGTATACATTATTGCGGAATGATGATATATGACCGGCCCCAGCGATCATTTCCAGGTAATTCCGTGCCAGGTAGAAAGAGGAGCAGCCCAATGTCACATTCTCCGGGAGTGAACAGCATGATGCTCGCGAATACGAAAAGAAATAGTCCATCGAAGGGTAGGGGGATGCTTCTTTTTTTTGCGGGTCTTCTGTCAATTGGATTGACTGCGGAGCCGAGTCGGGGGCAGGAAGAAGAAGAAACAGTGGTTTCGAGCGATTCCCGGCGGTCATCTTTCTGGACGGAGCTGCGGACGGTCAACCTGGGGCCCAAGGGAGGCAATGGCGTCCAGGGAAACAATATAACCGTAGAGCAGCAGGGGGACAGGATCTACGCGGGAAACCAGGGCAACGTGTCGGTCGCCGATCCTGCGCTGGGTCTGGTGACCGGGGTCGTCAGGAGAGAAGACCTGGGCGAGGCATATTGGAATGTGGCTGAATTTGCTGTGGCTATACACGAGGGCCGCAATGAGATCTATCTGGTTCCCAATCAGAGCAATAAAGTGCTGACCCTGGACAGCAATACGCAGAAGTTCAAAGGGGAGATCGGGCTGTGGGTCACCAGCTTTCGAGATATCAGCGCCGGGGCCAGCGGGCGATGGGGATATTCGCGTCCCTTGATTGTCGATGAGGCGACCAATCGCCTGTACGTCGGCAACGACAAATCGGTCAGCGTGGTCGATCTGGAGGCGGGCCAGACGCTCGTGCAGGTGGCGACCCATACTGCTGTCGTGTCCGGCGTGTCGGAGAGTTTCCAGGCGGAGCGCCGGGGGGTGACGGACCTGGCATTGGATCGGGAGAACAATAGACTTTACGCAGCAATTGCGGCGGATAACCTGATAGAGGTAATCGACCTGCAGAGCCAGGAAGTGGTCAACAGCATCCAGCTGGAGGTGCACCCGCTGCAGCTGGATCTGGATCCCGAGCAGCCGTATTTGTACGCCGTGGGGATCGAGCCGATGGCGGCCTACAACGAGCAGACCCGAACCCATATGGTGCGGATCGATTTGAATGTGGGGGCGGTAGACGGGCAGATTCCCGTGTCCGAAGAGGGTTGGCAGAACGAAACCCCGCGCATGGTCCTGGACTCGGCATCGAGGAAGCTGATCGTTTCGCTGAGTGCGCGCGTGTTGAGGGATGCCTCCAGATCCTTTCTCAACGGGTTCAGTGCACCGTCCAAACGGCTCGTGGTAGATCTGGACGGCTTCGAGGTGGAGGAAGAGGGAACCTGGCCGAGTATAATCCAGGCCCTGCAGATAGATTCGAAGCGAGAAGAAGTGCTGGCGGTGGGTGTGGATAATTTGCTACATCGCACGGACGTCCGGAGCGGTTCGGTGAAGTCGGTCATCCAGATCGGCGCCGATCCGCAGGGGGTGGCCATCTCGGAGGCGCGCAACCAGATCTACATACCTCGCGGATTGCAGGGGGCATTCCTGGTCGTCGATGCCGAAGGCACGATCATCGGCTCGGTAGAGGAGACACCGACTGCGGAGGTGGTGGTCGACGATCTGCTGGATCGGCTGTACACGCGGGAGATCGGCGCCAAGTTCGGCGTGTACGAGCTGTCGTCGCTGCGAAAGGTGAGCACGGTCGACCTGCCTTTTGGGGTGCAGAGCATTCTGCCCATGGGCGTCGATAACAAGCGCAACGTCCTGTGGCTGCCGGCGGGATTCAGGGTACACAAGCTGGATCCATTGACGGGAAGAAGTCTGAAAGAGGTAGACCTGAGCGAGGTATACGATTTGATGGCTCTGGATGCGGACAGAGACCGGGCTTATATGGCCAACTCGGGCACCTTCGGCAAGACGCTGGGAATTTTCGATCTGGAACAGGAAAAACTTCTGGAGACCATCGACATCTCGGGACCGTTCGATGGAGCGGATGTCGCTGCCCTCGCCCTCGGGTTGGATCAGCAAAATCAGCGACTTTACCTGTGGGGTTGGGCCCGGGATAAAGGGCATTTCGTGCAGACGATAGATCTGTCCCAGAATGAAATCGTCGATGTTTACGACACGGGATTGGAGAAAAACAAGATTTATAGCGTAATCTTCGATACTCGACGCCACATTGCGTACACCGCCTTCGGCCATGTCGTCGATCTGGAGGCACGCACCGCCGGCTCCAGCTTCACGGGGGGTTTTGGAGAACCGATCGGCGATCATCTGGTCCTGAACAGGCTGACCAACGCGATCTACATGATTGTCGGTGGGCGGGGACAGGCATTCGACGAGGGATTGTATGTGTATCTGGGACCGGCCGGCACCGAGGTGCAGCCGCCGTCGGTGCCCGAAGAGGTGACGGTCACGCCAGGGGATGAGCAGGTGGAACTGTCCTGGTCGGCCGTGGAGGATTCCACCCTGGTGGGGTACCACGTGTACCGTCAGGATCGGAGCGGAGTTCCCTTTGCGCGCATCACGTCCCGTCCCCTGATCGAAACGAGTTTCACCGACCTGGACCTGACGAACGGGCAGACCTACTCCTATCAGCTGAGCAGCGTGGGACAGGCCGCTCTGGAGAGTATTGTGCGCACGACACCAGCGCCGGTCATCCCCACGGGAGGCGGGAGTTTCCGCATACTGCTGCTGCGCCAGAGTGTGGCTCTCGTGCCCGGGGATTCGCTGACGCTGCCGATCAGCGTCGAGTCGCTGGAGGGGTTCGATGACGAAGTCTCGCTGTCGGCTGCCGCACCGGTGGGGGTGGAGTTTGCGTTCCCTCTGGAGAAAGTGGTCCCCCCGCGCGTGGTCGGTCTGACGGTGCGAGCGGCGGAGGATGCACCTGTGGGACGGTTCAACGTCACCCTGAAGGGGGAGGGAGGGGGACGGGTGCAGGAGACGTCGCTGGTAGTGGAGGTGGCGGAGAGGGAGCAGGAGGAGAGTGTGCTGACGCTGGAACTGGATCAGGAGGAAGTGCCGCTGGACATCCCGCTGATCGCCAGCGGACGATTGTTCCCGGGGCTGCAGGACATTTCGGTGCAGCTGGACTTCAGAGGAGTGCGTGCGGACACGCTGATTACGCGCACGGTGGAGACTGAGAGTGGAGGTGGATACCGCGCTGAGTTCCAGGCACCGTTCGCCGACCGCTGGAATGTGACGGCGTCGTGGACCGGTAACGACGACTTCGAAGGAGCGACCAGTCGGACAGTGGCGTTTGCGGTGACGTCGGGCAAGTCGCGGATCACGGCGAGTTCGGACCTGGTCGACGATGCGGATCTGGGATTTATCGCGACGCTCAAGGGACGGATCCATCCCAGCCCGGGCACAGTGGCGGTGAACATCACGGTGCGCAAGCCGGACGACAGTGAGGAGACGATTGAAGGGGTGCTGTCCAGTGCGGATGGATTCTACGGCCACGATATCCCGATGGACCAGGCAGGCATCTGGGAAGTGTGGGCGTCATGGAAGGGGAACGACCAACTGCTGGGTGCAGTGAGCCCGGTCATCACCGTGCCGGTGCAGACCGACGTGGGGAGAGTAATCCTGCTGGCAGGAGGACAGGACAGCAACCGGGATGTCTTCTGGCCGACCAGCAACTATCTGGGCAATCTGGCGTATACGACGTTCCAGAAGCGACGACTGGTCAAGGAGAAGATCTTCTATCTGAACGACCGGCAGGAGCAGGATGTCGATCGGGATGGGTTCCAGGAGGACGTCGACGACAAAGCGACTATGTCGGCCTGGGCCGACGCCTGGACCTGGGCGCGGGAACGAGTCAATAGCGACAGTCCACTCTACGTGTATCTGGTCGGCAAGGGACAGCCCACCGGGATCGAGATCGGCGATGGAGAGATTCTGACGGCTGCGCAGCTACTGCAGGATCTGTCGGCGCTGGAGGAAGCCACTGGTGTGCAGGCGACGCTGATTGTCGACGCGTCCCACGCCGGTCATTTCATCCGCGATCTGTCGAACCAGGGACGGCACGTGATCGCCAGCACCGGGCTGGGTCCGGCATTCTACCAGGCGGAAGGGTATCTGTCATTCTCGCAATACTTCCTGACCGATCTGTTCCAGGGAAAGAGCGTCCAGGAAGCATTCCTGCATACCGACCAGATACTGCGTAATCTGCCGGGTGCGTTCCGTCGTCAGGATCCGGGACTGGAAGCGGAGGGGAATCTGATCCCGAATCAACCGGGTGACTACCTGCAGACGCTGGATGCGATCATCGGGGCACCGTTCGAGCTGGGGGATCTGTCGCCGCAGATCAAGGCCAGTTCGCTGTCGTCGGTGGCGGGAGGAGCCGGCAAGCAGGTGGTGACGCAGACGCGGCCTGTTTTCGAAGATCCGTATGGACCGCGTCTGAAGCTGGCGAAACCTCTTGCGGAGCAGGGGGTGGAGATCAGTGCGCGGATCGACGATCCTGAAGGTCAGTTGCAGGTGGTGCGTGCGATGATCATCCCTCCGGAGTCGTCGGAGGAAGAGGAGCTGACGCAGTATCCGGAGGTGACACTGGAAGCGGATGGGACGGGACGGTGGGTGGGAGTGTCTCACGAGTTTCTGGAGGAGGGGGTGTATCCGGTGATCATCTACGCGATCGACGGAGCGGGTAACGCGGCGGAGCCACTGCGGACGACGGTGCTGGTGGAACCGCCGCCGCCGCTGCCGACGGGTGATTTCAGCGGCAACGGGACAGTCGATTTCGAGGATTTCTTCCTGTTCGCGGATGCGTTTGGGAGCGAGAATCCGGCGTTCGATCTGGACGGCAGCGGGTTGGTCGACTTCGGCGACTTCTTCCTGTTTGCCGATGCGTTCGGCGGTCCGTTGGGGAAACTGCTGGCACTGGCCGAGGAGATGCTGCATCTGCCGACGGAGTATGCGCTGCGGGCGCCGTATCCGAATCCGTTCAACAGCGAGGTGGTGGTGAAGTATTCGCTGCCACAGGAGGGGGATGTGGAACTGGTGGTTTACAATGCGCTGGGTCAGGTGGTGCGTCGATTGGCGATGGGCCATCGGGGGATGGGTCATCACCGGGTGGTGTGGGATGGCCGGGATGATGGGGGTCGTGGACTGGCGACGGGGACGTATCTGGTGCAGCTGCGCGCGGAGGGGTGGCGCTCGGATGCTTCGCGGTCGACGGACCTTCAGTTCACTCAGGTGCGCAAGGTCGCTTTTGTAAAGTAGGAAAATGGGGATCAGAAAGTAAACTTTAACTTTTACGTAAAAAAATAATATCCATAATTTACCTTGACTCCCACCAAAGAGTATCCTATCCATATGGCTGAATAAAGGCAAACTGCGTGAAAGCGCAGGACGCAAAGGAACGGGTCCTCATCTGACTGGCCGTGGTTTCAGGGGTGGTTAGGGAAGAGGGATACCGGTCACCTAAGGATAGCCGCACTGCCGAAATAAAAAGACGGTAGTGCGGCTTTTTTTATGGATCCAGGAATCTTGTCAATCGAGCATGGAGGTTAGAAATGCGGAAAAACAGATGGGGTTTTCAGACTGGTTCCTTGCTCTGCGCGCTGGTGTTGGGGATAGGTGTTGAGGGAGGCATGGGATTCGGAACGGCTGCTCAAACGCCAGCCGACCATACGATAACGGCTTACCCGACGACCAGCACCCCGATCATAGACGGGCAGATCAGCCCGGGTGAGTATGGGGATGCCACACCGATCGAGGTGGATTTCCTCAATCCGCGTGATCTGCCAGGGGTGATGCTGTGGAGTGATATTGGACCGGTAAGTAAGGAAGACATGAGTTTCAAGGTGTACGCCGTGTATACTAGCACGGATCTGTACATCGCCGTGGATGTGACCGATGATATCCTGGTAGACGACTCTCCGGGGGAAGCCTGGAAGGATGACAACGTCGAGATCTTCATAGACGGAGACCTGGTGAGCAATGATTTGAGTCTGGGGTGGGAGCATGGCAACAATGAAGGCTCCAGCAGTGTACTGGACATCGGGGGAGAAGGGGGCTGGCTGAGTTCTGCCGCTGCGGGGGAGCATGTCGGGGGTCGTATCCATGAATTTCTCTTTCCCCTGAAATTCATCGATACCCAGGATGGTTCCGGGACAACTCCCGCTACTTCCGGCAGTACGATCGGTTTCAGTGTTTTCGTCACTGATGACGATGGAGACACTGAATTTCCGGACATGGGGGCCTGGGTGTATAAACAGGATCAGCAGGACAAGTATCTGGAAGATCATTGGGGCCGGCTGCACTTCGAACCTTCACCTCCCAGGGTGAACGACCTGAGCGATGCTTACAATATGGGTGAGTTGACCGAGTCCAGGAGAAAGACCAAAAGGGTTACACTGGAAAACGAGGGAGGTGCGCCGCTCGAAATGGCGCTTTCTCTGGAGGGGGATGGCGTCTTCAGTCTTTCTCGGGAAGAAATTACTCTAGATCCCGGCGCCAAGACGCAGTTTACGATAACGTTTTTCCCGACTGTCGGTGGCGATTTTTCGTCGATGTTGACAATACGGAGCAACGACCCGAGTCGCCCGGTGACGACGGTCCCGATCACCGGAAAATTGCTCGGAAGTCCTCCCACCACGCCCGAACCCCTGACGGCGCATCCGATCCAGACCGCGCCGGTGGTGGACGGCCGTATCGAGGGGGGAGAGTACGGGGATGCGGTGCCTGTCGAGGTGAATTTCCTGGTTCCGGGGAGTTCTCCGGGAATGGTGCACTATGGGGAAATCCCGACTGAAGATGATTTGAGTTTTACGGTGTACGCCGCTTACACCTCCACGTATCTGTACATCGCCGTGGATGTGACCGACGATGCGCCTCTAGAAGATGAAGAAAATGAATACATCATACTCCTCTTCGACGGAGATCTGACGAATAACGACATAACCCAGGGTCGGGAAGGCCAGAACAACGAGGGATACAGCACTTACCAGGCGCTGGGTGGAGAGATGAGAGAGGTGAGCCAGGCCAGAATCCGTGCCGGGGGGTGGGTATACGAGTATCGCGAGAATCTGAACGGCATCGATACCCAGGATGGGAGTGGAAGGACCGACGCCGCTTCCGGCGCAACGATTGGTTTCAACATTGTGATCGGCGATGTGGACGTGTCAGGGTCTTCCGGGGATGGAAGTCAAACCAACAGCAAGGTGAGGTGGATCTCGGAAAAGGACCGAAACGGGGACCTGGTAGACCAACTCGACGAAGCCTACTGGGGCAGACTGTTTTTCAAACCATCTCCTCCCGAGATCAACGATCTGAGCAACACGAGGATAAGTTTTGGCGACGTCTCGACTCCGGAAGAGACCACCAAGAGGCTTTTCCTGCAAAACACGGGAGAAAGTCCGCTGGAAGTGGAACTCTCCCTGATCGGAGACGATGTCTTTCGACTCGCCGAGGAAGAGGCGGTCATCGAGCCTGGGAGCAGCGATCGCATATCGGTGTTCTTCTCGCCCGGCGAAAAAGGGGACTATTCGGCGACGCTGGCGGTGCGGAGCAACGATCCGGAGCAGGGGCTTTTCACCATTCCGGTGACCGGCACGATGGCCGGGCCGCAGCCGGAGATGAACGACCTTAGCAGCGCGCGGATCGACTTCGGCGAGGTTCCCGGCACGGAAGAAATCGAGAAGAGCCTGTTTTTGAGGAATACGGGGGAAGGGACGCTGGAAGTCGCGCTGTCTCTGTCGGGAGACGATGTCTTTCGACTCGCCGAGGAAGAGGGGGTCATCGAGCCTGGGAGCAGCAGTCGCATATCGGTGTTCTTCTCACCCGGCGGAAAAGGGTATTATTCGGCGACACTGACAGTCCGAAGCAACGATCCCGACCAGGGGCTGTTCAGCATTCCCGTCGGCGGCGAGATAATCGATCCGGCCAGGCTGGTGACGATCACGACCATAGCGGGCAACGGCGAGGAAGGTTACTCCGGCGACGGGGGACCGGCCACCAGCGCCAGCCTGGCCTCTCCGAATGGGGTCTCTTCAGACTACGCAGGCAATATCTACATCGCGGATACGGAAAACGGGCGAATTCGCAAGGTGGACGGCCAGACGGGCACCATCACTACCGCTGCCAATCTGAGGAGCCCCGAGAAAGTTTTCGTCGATGATTCGGGAGATATCTATGTCGCCGGGAGCGGCCCGATCTACAGGATAGACGGTCGTACGGGTAGCATCGAAATGGTAGCAGGCGGAGGCAGTTTCCACGGCGATGGGAGCATTGCCGCAGCTGTTCACCTGAAAGAAGCAGCCGATGTCCACGTGGACGCTTCGGGCAATCTCTTCATCGCAGAATGGGCCGGCCACCAGATTCGCAAGGTGGACGGCCAGACGGGGATCATCACTACGGTGGCTGGTAATGGAGAAAATGGATTCAGCGGCGATGGGGGGCCCGCTATCGATGCCGTTCTGAGCCATCCTCAAGGTATTTTTGTAGATGGCTTCGGCAATCTGTACATCGCCGACACGAACAACAATCGAGTCCGCAAGGTGGACGGCCAGACGGGGATCATCACTACGGTGGCAGGCAATAGTGGAGAGAGCTTCAACGGCGATGGAGTGCCGGCGATCGAAGCTACTCTGACCGGACCGGAGGACATCTTCTTAGCAGGAACGGGTGTGTTCTACGTCTCGGATTTCGCCGATAACCAGATACTCGAGGTGGAACGTATCGGGGATCTGTACATCGCCGATACGTTCCATCACCGGCTTCGCAAAGTAGACGGCCAGACGGGGATCATCACGACGGTGGCGGGCAGTGGGAACAGGAATTTTTCCGGGGACGGAGGGCTGGCAATGGACGCGGATCTGTCCATGCCCAGCAGCGTGCACGTGGATTTTCTCGGCAGCGTGCACATCGCGGATACGGAAAACAATCGGATTCGCAAGATAGTTCCCGATCAGCCGGCGGGGGTATCTGATGAGGGCGGGGTAGAATTGAGCCAAAAAGAAATCGGGTTTGCGGACCTTCTGGTAGGGGAAGATGAGGCAAAAACGTTCACGTTCACTAATAGAAATAGCGCTCCTATCGAACTGGTGCTTTCCCTTGAAGGAGACGGTGCTTTCAGGTCGTCTGTGGAAGAGCTGAGCCTGGCTCCGGGAACCAGAGAAAGGGTCGAGTTGACATTTGCCCCTCCAGCCGCAGGTGAGTATGCGGCCACATTGAAAATAGCACCCGCGGATGCAGGCGACGAGTGGGTGACTGTGCCGCTTACGGGAAAAGGAAGCGAGCCACCCAGGATCGAGATCAGCAGGAGCGAAATCAGATTCAGCGATCTTCTGGCCGGGAATCAGGGGACAGAGACGATTACCTTCAGCAATGAGGGGGGACTGGCCCTGGAGGCGACGTTCCATTTGGAGGGGGATAGCGGATTCAGTCTTTCTATCGGGGGAACAGTGCTGGCGTCCGACGCCAGTCGCAAGGTCGAGGTAACTTTTGCGCCTTCGGCCGCAGGTGAGTATGCGGCCACGTTGAGAGTGGAGAGCAACGATCCCGAGAAGGGAGAGATTACTATTCCCCTATCCGGAAACAGCATTGCCCTGCCGGATTCCTGGGATCCCGCTTTTTGGCAATGGACTCTGGTTGCACCCGGGGATGAGGGTGACATCAGAGCGCTGGCAGAAGGGAGGATGGTGATCGATCCCGAAGATTCACAGAGGATCTATGCCTCTGGTAGCAGAGGGTTCACGTGGAGTGAAGACGGCGGCCAGACGTGGCAGGATATCGGGGTAGGCCTGAGCATAAACGAACTGGTCGCCACGCTCGTGGATGGAGAAGTGACGCTCTTTATCAGGAACTACACCGGAGAGATCCAGGACAGTCACTATGTCGTCGATGGGCTGTACCGCAGCACCGACCGAGGGCAGACGTGGGAACGGATCGCGAGTTTCGACGGAACAGGAGGAACCGGAGGCGTGAAGGTCACGGATATCGCGGTGGATGTGATCGATTCCACCAGGTTGTACGCAGGCACGCTGAACGGTCTCTTCGTCACGGAGGATAGTGGGGAGACCTGGATGCAGATCGACAGCAATCACATCCAGGATCTGGCAGTAGCAGGTGGTAAGATATACTGTCGGCGCGGCGAAGTTCTCTTTCGGAGCGACAATCGGGGAAGAACCTGGCAGCGTTTGCACGAGTGGACAAACTATCTGGCAGTCAACCCGACCAATCCGGACGTCGTTTACAGGTCTACCAGCATAGGTCAAACAGATAATTACTTGCTGTTCAGGAGTACGGATGGAGGTGCGAATTGGGGACTGGTCCTGTCCAACCCCACCGATTCCATAGGGCCGCTCTACTTCGATCCGGCCGATCCTACGACGGCGTATGTCGTAGTAGGCAGTGATCTTTTGAAGAGGGACTTCGATGATCCCGCATACGAATCGCCGGAGGAAGAAACGCTGGTATCCCGCGACCCCAGGCGCACGGATTTCTGGAAATTCCATCGAACGGCCAATCTGGGTCCGAAGGCCGGCAATTTGGTCGGAGCATCTGAACTGGTCGTGGATCGGCAGAGAAATCGAGGGTTAGTTTTCGGTGGAACGGGATTTGATAATGCAATATGGGCCGCGGTCGTCGACTTTCAACTCAATGCAGTCACCACGCTTGTGAGCACCGAAGCCATGGGGATCGATTGGGAAGGGTTGAGAGAGATAGGTATAGGTGCGGTGATACATGAAGATCGGGATGAATTGTACCTGATGGGCGAGGATGAATTCCTGCAGGTCGTCGACCTGAATACGCTCACATTAAAAAAGAAGATCAATCTTGGGAGCGATGCGAGACCGACATGGATGAAACATATCTATTATCCGGATATAACTTTTCCCCTTTCCCGCATTCTGCGGGTCGATGAGCGGGAAGATCGTCTCTACCTCGTCGATAGAATGGTATTGCAGTATTACTCGGAATCAGTAACTCGCGAAAAGGTTTCGGTAAATGTCTTTGTCGTCGACCTGGCCAGTGAAGAGGTGGTGGCACAAATTCTCGTAGATGCGCCGATGGATATGGCCCTGGATCCCGGCGGCCAGGCCCTTTACCTGGCCAATGAGCAGAACAGGACCATAGATATACTGAATCCGGGAGATGCGCGGATACGAGACACCATTCAACTGGAACTGGTGCCCTACGCTCTGCAGGCCGATCCCCAGGAACCATATCTCTACGCATTCGTGAAGGAACCCATTCTGGAGAGGAGGACTGATTATGGCAGGTTACTGCGGATCGACCTGAGGACCAACGCGGTAGATCGCGAGATTACCGACATATTTCCTGACGGGCCGTCCATGGTGGTGGATGCGGCAACCCGGACCCTGTGGCTTAGCGGAATAAGCGGCGGCGGCGGTGCTCGTTACAAGGTCGATCTGGAAGATTTTCGACTCCTCTTTTCTCGCGATCTCTATTTCTTTTTTCCTTCGGTTTCCGGGATAACTCCTGAGGGCGGAGATGTGCTGGAAATGGGCGGGGGCCTGCTGAATCTGTTGAATCCAGCAGACGGCCGGGTGAAAATGCGGATTGGACTGAGAGCAGATCCGCAGGGGATCAGCGTTTCGGAAGTGCACAACCAGGTCTATATCCCACGCGGTTCCTACGGTGGTTTTTTTATCCTGGATGAGGTAGGTGATCTGATCAATACCATCGGGGGCGGCAGGAATAGGATCTTTGGTGGAGTAGATCCTCTGGTTGTCGACGAGCTTGCGGATAGGTTGTTCGTGGCCGAAAGAATCGAAGAAAGGGATGAAGCGGCATACAACGTGTTGAATCAGATAGCGGTTTATGAACTGTCGACCCTGCGACTGGTCAACCGCACTGCGGTATGGGGTGATGATCCCACCGCCATGAGGCCGGATCACGAACGCGGAGTGCTGTGGGTTATGGTGAATTCCACTACCGATTCCGATCTGCACAAGCTGGATCTGCTGAGCGGGGAACTCCTGGAAAGGCGCCGCCTGAATGTCGGCCTGAACAAGATGGAGCTGGTACCGAGTGCCAACAAGGCCTATGCGACGTATCACCTCTTCAGCGGTGAAACAGGCAGGAAGGGCAAGGTGACTATCCTCAATCTGGAGAATCAGACTGTCGCGGGCACTATCGACTTGGAACCTCATCTGAAGGCCGATCATACCGACAATCTGTCACTATCTCTCCTGGGCATAGATCCCCTGCGGAACAGGCTCTACGTGAGTGCCCTCGAAAACGACAAACGGGTGGCCGTGATCGACACGGAGCAGGACAAGGTCATAGAATTGCTGGAACTGCCGGGTTTCAACACCTGGATTGCGTATTCCTTCGATGTCGAGACGAATACCGTCATTCATCCGGATGGCCGGATCGTAAATCTGGAAACCCTGGAGGAACAGGATTTCGCTGCGGGGGAGAGCGGCTGGTCCAGTTCCATGGCGGCGCGAAATCGCGCAACCAACACGATCTATACGCTCAACAATGTGACGGCGGATCTGGTGATCTCTCTGGGGCCGGCCGGCACCGAGGTGCCACCCCCTCCGATCCCCGAAGAAGTGACTGCCGAAGCCGGGGACGAGGAGGTGGTGGTGTCGTGGTCGCCGGTGGATGATCCTAACCTGATAGGGTACCACGTCTACCGGAGCGATCGTGCGGGCAGCAACTTCACCCGCATCACCCACCTGCCGCTGAGGGGGGTGACCTTTACCGATTTGGATCTGACCAACGGGCAGACCTACACCTACCAGCTCTCGAGCGTGGGGAAGCCGGCGCTGGAGAGTATCGAGCGCACGGAACCGGTGTCGGCCACGCCCACGGGCGGAGGGAATTTCCACCTGCTGGTGCTGCGCAAGAGCGTGTCCGTGGCGCGAGAAGATTCGGTGTCGCTGCCCATGAGTGTCGAAATCCTGGAGGATTTCGACGAGGAAGTGACGCTATCGGTGCAGACCCCTGAGGGGATCGAAGTTGTCATCGACCCGGCGCAGTTCGTGCCCCCGCGGATTGTGGAAGTGAAGGTGCGTGCGACGGAGGACGCCCCGCTGGGACGGTTCGAGTTGGTCCTTCAGGGGGAGAGCATCGACAAAGTGAACACGGCGGGACTGGTCGTGGAGGTGACGGCAAAGGTGCTGGAGCAGAGCGTGCTGACTCTGGAGTTGGATCAGGAGGAAGTGCCGCTGGACATCCCGCTGCTGCTCAACGGCCGTCTGTTTCCGGGCACACAGACGCAGGTGCGGCTAGACTTTGAGGCGGAGCGTGCGGATACGTTGATCACCCTGACCGTGGACACGGATAAAGAGGGTGGGTATCGCGCGCGGTTCCTGGCGCCGTTCACCGACAAGTGGAACGTCTCTGCGTCGTGGGCGGGGAATGACGACTTCGAAGGGACGCAGAGCCGCACGGTGGAGTTCAGGGTTACCTCGGGCAAGACGCGGATCACGGCGACGTCGGATCTGGCGGATGACGCAGATCTGGGATGGATCGCTACGGTGAAGGGACGGATCTACCCGAGCCCGGGGACGGTGGGAGTGACCCTCAACGTGCGCAGACCGGATGGTACGGAGGAAAAGATCGAAGGGGTGCTGTCCAGTCCAGAAGGGTTCTACGGCCACGACCTGCGGATGGACCAGCAGGGACTGTGGGAGATCTGGGCGTCGTGGAAGGGAAACAATCGTCTGCTGGGGGCGGCCAGTTCGGTGATCACTGTGCCGGTGGCCGCCGACGTGGGACGGGTGCTCCTGATGGCCTGCGGTCAGGACAGCCCACGCGACATCTTCTGGCCGACGAGTAACTATCTGGCGAATCTGGCCTACAAGACGTTTCAGAAACGCCGACTGCTCAAGGAGAAGATCCTCTACCTGAACGATCGTCAGGATCAGGATGTGGATCGGGACGGGTTCATGGAGGATGTGGATGGTGGAGCGACGATGGGGGCAATGAGTGACGCCTGGACGTGGGCGAATGAGCGAGTAAATGTCGACAATCCGCTGTACGTGTATCTGGTGGGCAAGGGGACGCCGATGGGTCTGGAAGTGGCTCCAGGGGAAGTGCTGACGGCGAGACAGTTGGGGGAGTGGCTGGATGAAGTGGAATCGTCGACGGGTGCCCAGGCGACATTGATTGTTGAAGCCGCCCACGCGGGGAATTTTATCCGCGACCTGTCGCAGCAGGGACGCCACGTGATTGCCAGCACCGGTCCGGGTCTAGCGTATTACCAGGCAGAGGGGTACATGTCTTTCTCGCAATACTTTTTTACCGATTTGTATCAGGGGAAGAGTCTGCAGGAAGCATTCCTCCACACCCACAACATTCTGCGCAACCTACCTGGGGGGTTCCGCGACCAGCGTCCGGGACTGGAAGCGGAAGGGAATGTGATCGCCAATCAGCCGGGCGACTATCTGCGGACGATGGACGCGTTCATCGGTGCGCCGTTCGAACTGGGAGATCTGTCGCCGCAGATCAAGGCGAGTTCCCTGTCGTCGGTGGCGGGAGGAGCGGGGAAGCGGGTGGTGACGCAGACGGCGCCGATCAGTGAGGACGGATTCGGCCCACGGTTGAAGCTGGCGAAGCCGGTGGCAGCGCAGGGAGTGGAGATCAGTGCGCGAATCGACGATGCGGAGGGTAATCTGAAGGTGGTCCGAGCGATGATCATTCCCCCCGAGTCGGATTCGCTGTCGTCGCTGACGAAGTATCCGGAGGTGGAGCTGGCGGATGAAGATGGAGATGGTACATGGGTGGGGGTGTCTCACGAGTTTCTTGAGGAGGGGGTGTATCCAGTGATCCTCTATGCGATCGACGGTGCGGGTAACGCGGCGGAGCCGCTGCGGACAACGGTGCTGGTGGAACCGCCCCCGCCGCTGCCGACAGGGGATTTCAACGGGGACGGACTGGTGGACTTCGCGGACTTTTTCATGTTCGCGGATGCATTCGGTGGGGATGATCCGGGGTATGATCTGGACGGTAGTGGTCTGGTGGACTTCGGTGATTTCTTCCTGTTTGCGGATGCGTTCGGTGGTCCGTTGGGGAAGCTGCTGGCGCTAGCCGAGGAGATGCTGCATCTGCCGACGGAGTATGCGCTATGGGCGCCGTATCCGAATCCGTTCAACAGCGAGGTGGTGGTGAAATACAGTCTGCCGCAGGAGGGGGATGTTGAGCTGGTGGTGTACAACATGCTGGGTCAGGTGGTGCGTCGGTTGGCGACGGGTCATCAGGGGATGGGACATCATCAGGTGGTGTGGGATGGCCGGGATGATGCGGGTCGTGGTCTGGCGACGGGGACGTATCTGGTGCAGCTGCGCGCGGAGGGGTGGTGCTCGGACGCTTCGCGCCTGGCGGACCTTCGGTTCACTCAGGTGCGCAAGGTCGCCTTCGTCAAGTAGGAAAACGGAAATCAGAAAGCGAACAGTAACTTTTACGTAAGGATAAAATATCCATAATTTACCTTGACTTACATTAAAGAGTATCCTATCCATATGGCTGAATAAAGGCAAACTGCGTGAAAGCGCAGGACGCAAAGGAACGGGTCCTCATCTGACTGGCCGTGGCTTCAGGGGAGTTGGGGAAGAGGGATACCGGTCACCTAAGGATAGCCGCACTGCCGAAACAAAAGACGGTAGTGCGGCTTTTTTTGTGGGTCCAGGAATCTTGTCAACCAGGTATGGAGGTTAGAAATGCGGAAAAACAGATGGGGTTTTCAGACCGGTTCCTTGCTCTGCGCGCTGATGTTGGGGATAGGTGTTGAGGGGGGCATGGGGCTCGGAACGGCTGCTCAAACGCCAGCCGATCATACGATAACGGCGTACCCGACGATCACGACCATAGCGGGGGACGGCGAGGAAGGGGACTCCGGCAACGGGGGACCGGCCACCAGCGCCCGCCTGAATTCTCCTCAGGGGATCTCTGTGGATGGCAATGGCAATATATACATCGCCGATATGGGCTGGATTCGCAAGGTGGACGGCCGCACGGGTATCATCACCAGGCCGGCGGAGATTGGGGCCCAAAAGATCTTTGTCGACGATTCGGGGAATATCTTCACCGCCGCCGGTGGCCTCGTCTCAAGGGTAGACAGACACACGGGGGTCATCGAGGCGGTAGCAGGCGGAGGTGGGGGGGCTGGTGATGGGGGGCTGGCTACTAAGGTCCACCTGAAAGAGGTATTCGATGTCCACGTGGATGCGGCCGGCGATATCTATTTCTCTGAGATGGAGGGAGGGGCGATTCGCAAGGTGGACGGTCGCACGGGTATCATCAGCACGGTGGCGGGTAATGGAGAAAAAGATCTCAGCGGCTTGGGAGGGCCGGCGGTCGACGCCAGTTTCGGTCCCAGAGGTATTTTTATCGATGTCTTCGGCCATCTCTATATCACCGCTGGAGATCGAGTCCTCAAAGTGGATAGCCGGACCGGCATAATCACAAAAGTCGCAGGCAAAGATGATGTCGGCTTTAACGGCGATGGAGTGCCAGCTGTAGATGCCACCCTGAGTGGCCCAAAGGACATCTTCGTAGAAGGGGCAGGTGTGTTCTATATCGCGGATTTTGCCGATAACCAGATCCGCGAGGAAGAGCGCCCCGGCGATCTTTACATCGCCGATTCCGGTAATCACCGGATCCGCAAGGTGGACGGCCGCACGGGGATCATCAGCACGGTGGCAGGCGGCGGGGAATCCAGAGAAGATGGAGTGCCGGCGCTGGAAGCGAGTTTGTTTTCCCCCGGCGACGTGTACGTGGAATTTCCCGGCACTATGTACATCGCGGAAACGGGCTTACATCGGATCCGCAAAGTCATTCCCGGTCCGATGGCGGGCGTGTCGGAAGAAGGCGGGGTGGAACTGAACCGGAGCGAGTTCGCTTTTGCGGAGATCACGGTGGGGAACGACGAGGTGCAGATTTTCACGATCACCAACCGGAACGGCTTTCCGGTCGAACTGGCGCTTTCCATCGAAGGAGGAGACGGCGCCTTCATGCCGTCGGTGGAACAGCTGACTCTGGAGCCGGGGACCAGGGAAAAGATCGAGCTGACCTTCATGCCTCCGGCAGGCGGAGATTATTTGGCCACACTGGAAATCGCCTCGAGCACGGACGGCGGCTGGGTGCCGGTGTCTCTCACGGGAAAGGGGGCCGCGCTGGACCCGTCGACTACGATAACGGCTCATCCGACGCTGAGCGCGCCGGTAGTGGATGGCCGGATCGGCGAAGGGGAGTACGGGGATGCCACGCAGGTGGATTTCCTCGAAGCGAAGAATCCGCCGGGGATGCTGCTGTGGAGCGATCTCGAGTCGGTGAGCAAGGAGGATCTGAGTTACGAGGTGTACGCGGCGTACACCCCCACGGACCTGTACATCGCCGTGGACGTGACCGACGACGCACCGGGAGAACCCCTGGCAAACGATTACGTACAGCTTTTCGTAGACGGGGATCTGGCGGCCAACGACCTGTGCTTTGCGGGAGCCACGGAGGGTTCGGAGGGGTTCAGTCGTCTGCTGGGTATGGGAGGCGAAACTGCGGATCCGGGTCGGCTCGTGTCGGCGGCTCGCGCAGGGGGCGGGGTCTACGAGTTCCGTCTGCCGCTGGACGAGATAGACACGCGGGATGGGGGCGACGTCGGATGGCCGCGGCCCGGTGCTGCGATCGGCCTTGGGATTTTCGTCTCCGACGACGACGGCGGAAGCGGGTGGCCCGACATAGGGGCCTGGGTGTTCGAGCACGGCGTGAGCGACGTGTGCATGGAAGCCCACTGGGGCAAGCTGTTTTTCGGGCTTCCCTCGTTCGCCTGGGAGGAACCGGAAGAACCCGAAGAACCCGAAGAGCCGGAAGAACCGGAGGAACCCGAAGAGCCGGAACCCGAACCGCCCGATATGCCCGAGCCGGTGCCCACCACTCGCACGCTGACGGTCCACGCGACGGACAGTCCGCCGGTAGTGGACGGCAGGATTGAGCCGGGCGAATACGGGGACATGCCGCCGGGAGGAGTGGATTTTCTCGATCCCGACCATTCTCCGGGCGTATTGATCGATAATATGCAGAGGCCCGACGCGGACGACCTGAGCTTCGTCGTGTACACCGCGTACACCAGCACGGATCTGTACATCGCCGTGGACGTGACCGACGACGTGCTGAACGAGGATGGCGGATCGGATAATGCTTTCAACGACGACCACATTCAGATTTATTTCGACGGAGATCTGGTCGACAACGATATAGCCGCGGGGAATTCAAACGAAGAAGGTTTCTCGATCTTGTACGATGTCGGGGGAACCGGCGGCAGCTCTCTCGACAGCGATACATACCAGATCAAATCGAGGGTGCGGACGGGGGGGTACGTCCACGAGCTTCGCGTGTCCCTGACGGAGATCGATACGGAAGACGGAATGTGGAAGACCCGGGCCGGTCAGGGCAGCACGATCGGGTTCAATATCAATCTGGCCGATGTCGACCAGCCGGGTCCCCTCTATTCCGACGAGCCGAACTCCCCCAATAGTTTCGTCGCCTGGTGGCTCGAAGACCCGAGACGCTTCGGCGGGGTAGAGGATGAGAAATCCTGGGGGCGGCTGTACTTCGCGCCCTCGCCGTTTTTCGAGGAGGAGGCACCGCCCATGGAATTCGCGGGCGGCGTGGGGACGATTACGACGGTGGCGGGAAATGGGGATCAGGCGTATTCGGGCGACGGGGGGATGGCCACAGCCGCCGGACTGGTCAATCCGTTTGCAGTCCACGTAGACGACGCGGGCAACATCTACATCGCCGACGAGCAGGATCACCGGGTCAGGAGGGTGGACGGTGAGACGGGTGTCATCACGACGATAGCGGGGAACGGCGTTCAGGGGGAGTCGGGGGATGGCGTACTGGCTAGCAGTATCAGCCTGAGCAGTCCGACGGATGTCAGCCTGGACGCGGCCGGCAATATCTACATCGCGGAAAAGCTCGCCCATCGGATAAGGAAGGTGGACGGTGAAACGGGTATCATCTCCACGGTAGCCGGCACAGGGAGCTACGGCTTCTCAGGGGATGGCGGTTCGGCCGTCGCGGCTGTCCTGGCCGTGCCCGGAGCGGTCTTTGTCGACGATTCGGGTAACATCTACCTCATCGACGGCCACAACAATCGGGTCAGGAGGGTGGACGGTGAAACGGGTATCATCACCACGGTGGCGGGTAACGGGATTGAAGGTTTTTCGGGGGATGGCGGCCCGGCGACAAGTGCCAGCCTGACTCCCAGCAAAATCCACGTAGACGCGGCCGGAAATATCTACATCGCCGATGGGAACAACCATCGAGTCCGCAGGGTAGATGCCGGCACCGGCATCATCACCACGATCGCGGGAAGTGGTCCTGTCGGCAGGGCCAACGGGGAGTTCGCGGGGAACGGCGGCCCGGCCACGGAAGCGCGCCTCGCTGCGGCCGCAGATGTCGCGGTGGATGCGGCGGGCAACATCTATATCGCCGACAGCGGGAACCGGCTGATTCGCAAGGTAGATGCCGTTTCCGGCATCATCGCGACGATAGCGGGAGCAGGCGGGGATGAATGGGGGTTTTTCGGTGACGGCGGCCCGGCCACCAGCGCGGGGTTGATGGGTCCCAGGGGCGTATTCGTCGACGCCGGCGGCGTGATCTATATCGCCGATACGTACAATAGCCGGGTCCGCAAGGTCGTCCTGGATTCGTTTAACGAGACGACCAGGGCTGCGGGCCTGTCCGGGGCCACGGTCGGCCTGCCGGGGAGCGAAGTCAGGATTTTCAGCGTCGGCGTGGTCGGCGATGGGAAAGAGAGCTTGGACGAGATCACTGTGAGGCTGTCCGACCTGTCCCCTGCGACCGGACTGGCAAAGATCGATTTTGCAGAGCTGCGGCTCTACCGCAGCCGCAATGCCCGGCTGGACATAGGAGATGTCCAGATCGGCAGGCTGGGTGGGGAAGAGATCGATATCGGACGGCCCGCGATCCTGCGTCCCACGGTAGCCGAATTCCCGTCCGGAGGCCAGCAAATATTCTACCTCGTCTCGGCGGTGCTCGCCTCGGACGCCGCGGGAGGCCACGCCTTCCGGGTGGATTTCGAGGATGGGGATTTGGGTACGAGCAGCGGGGATCTGGGTACGGGTTTTCCGGCGAGCAATGCCGACAAGTTCACCATCGCCGGGTCGGCCGACGAACTGCCGGACCCGCAGGCCAGAATCGTGCTGGGCAGGAGCGAAATCGACTTTGGCGAGATCCTCGAAGTGGGAGAGAGAGTCGAATCGCTCATCATCGGGAACGACGGTAATCTGCCCCTGGAGGTGAAACTGTCCCTGACAGGAGACAGCGCATTCGGCCTTTCCCGGGAAGAGATCGCGCTGGCACCGGGCGGTAGAGGCGAGATCGAGGTCATTCTTCCTCCCACTGCTCTGGGTGAGTTCGCCGCGGAACTGCGGGTGGAGAGCAACGATCCGAATCAGGGCACGGTCGTCATTCCCATCACGGCGAAGAGGGTAGTTCCGCCCAGAATAAAGCTCAGCAGACAGGAGGTCGACTTCGGGGATCTGGTGGTGTGGGACAAAGGGGTGGAGATGCTGGTATTCAGCAGGAAAGAGGCGCTCGTGCTGAGCAATGAGGGAGGACAGCCGCTCGAAGCCAGTTTCTCTCTGGAGGGGGATGCTGGTTTTGGAATGCTGAAGGAAGGCGTCGATCTGGCTCCGGGAGGCCGGAGCAAAATCGAGATCACCTTTGCTCCGGCAGAGGAAGGTGATCGCTCGGCGACGCTCAAGATCGAGAGCAACGATCCGGTGAACGGCGCGGTGACGGTTCCTCTCACGGGAAAGGGCGTGTCCTACGAGCCCGCAGCCGGTGAAGAGCCGCTGCCGGAAGCGATCGATCCCAGGCGCTCGGATGTATGGAACCGGGCGGGGGCCGTCAACCTGGGTCCAAAAGCCGGCAACGGAGTAGACGGAACCAATATGGTGGTGGAGCGGGGGAAAAACAGGGTGTTCGTGGGTAACGTCGAAAACATATCGGTGGTAAATCTGCAGCTCAATGCGGTGACCGCCGTCATCGGCAAGGAGGGCATGCCGGATAATTTCACCAATGGCCGCTCGCTGGGCATCAGCGAGCGCCGCGGTGAACTGTACGTGCTGGATTTTGAGAGAACCCTCAGCCAGCGCCAGAGCGATGCGCCTTGCGGCCGGTTTCTGCAGGTAGTGGATCTTAACACGCTCGCGTGGAAAGAGCAGATCGATCTGGGGAAAGATGCCGAGAGCGCGGCGGGGCAGATCATCCTGGTGGACGAAGAGCGGGACAGGCTCTACGCGAGCGACAGACAGCACGTGTGGCAGGGAGCCAACAACTTTTCGTTCAACCTGAGAGTCGTCGACCTGCTCAGCCGGGAGGTAGTCGCGCAGATCCCGCTCAACGGCGTCGTCGATATGAGCCTCGATCCGGGCGGCCAGGCGCTGTACGTGGCGAACTCCGGGGACAGGCGGGTGGATATCGTCGACCTGGAAGACTTCCAGATAAAGGATACCATTCAGCTTGAATTCGCCCCCAGGGCGATGCTGATAGATCCGCAGAAGCCTTTCCTCTACGTGACTGTTTACGATGCCCACCAGGATTTCGGAAAGCTGCTGCGCATCAACCTGAGAACCAAACTGGTCGACAGGGAGATCAAGGGCCTCTCGGGAGATGTTATGGCCATCGATCCAGGCACCAGGACGATGTCGCTTTTTGGTAGGCTCGGGGAAATAGGCACGGTTACGTACTCCAATTACAACCCGATTTCTCTGGATGATTTCAGGATCCAGGAAAGCGGGCTTCATGCCCCCACGAGTGGTAACGATGTGGAGGTCTACGACGGAGACCTGCTGGTGCTGGGCAGCAAGAACCGGCTGTTCCGCATGGCGCCGGGCACGGATGCGGTCACCGTACCCGGGAGACTGAGCATCATTCCAATAAAGGCGCAGATCGAACTCGGCGCCGACCCCCAGGGCGTGGGCGTTTCGGAGGTGCACAATCGGGTATTCGTTCCTCGAGGCGCCCACGGTGGATTCTTCGTCTTCGACGCGCTGGGGAATGTCCTGACTACCATCGAGGCGGGGCCTAACGGGGCTCCCCAGGGAGTGGTGGTCGACGATGTCGCCGACAGATTGTATGTCAATGAGGGCCACAGTATCGGCGTGTACGAGCTTTCTTCTCTGCGTTTGATCAATATCGCCTCGCTGGCGCGGAAATATTACGGGTCGGAAACAAATGTCGTTTGGGAAGTAGTAGAAGGTGCGGCGGGGATCAAGCCGGACCACACGCGCGGCATCGCGTGGGTGCTGGGAGGAGGGCTGTACAAACTGGACCCGCTCACGGGAATCTTCCTGGAGAGGATGGACTTCGCCCATCTGCTGCAGATGGAGGGCGCAGTCTCCGGCATCGAACTGGCGCCGGATCCGAGCAAGGCCTACGCCACTTTCTTTAAGCAGAATGAGGACTATTCGCTGACTTCAACGACCGAAGTTCTCGTCCTGGATCTGAACGGGAGAAAGATTAAAAGCAAGATCGATCTGGCGCCCCATACCCCGGCCCAGGGCACAGGCGATTTCGTGCCCATGCTCCTGGCCGTGGACCATCAGCGGAACCGGCTCTACGTCGGCGCACAAGCGCATTGGGTCGTCGTCATCGACACGGAACGGGACGAGGTAGTCGATGTCCTGGAGCTCAAGGGATTCACACCCACCAATTCCGGTTCCTATCTGGACTACCATTTCGACTTCGATGCGAACAAGGTCTACCATCCGGATGGGCGGATCGTCGATCTGGAGACTCTGGAGGAAGAGCGGTTCTACGAACCGGCGCCGATCGATTACAACTATCCGCCTTTCGTTGCACGCAACCGGATCACCAACACGATTTACCAGGTAAGTGAAGCCGAGGGTATGCAGATCTATCTGGGACCGGCCGGCACGGAGACGGCGCCGCCCGTACCCCCGGAAGGGGTGACGGCCAAAGCCGGGGATGAGGAGGTGACGCTGTCCTGGTCGCCGGTCGAGAATCCGATCCTGATGGGCTATCACCTGTACCGTAGGGACCGCGCCGGCGGGGAGTTCAACCGCATCACCCAGGAGCCGCTGACGGAGACCGCCTTTACCGACGTGGACCTGCTCAACGGACAGAACTATACCTACCAGCTGACGAGCATGGGAGGCGGTGGATTGGAGAGCATCGTGCGCTCGGATACGGTTTCGGCTGCGCCCCAGGCCGGGCCGAATTTCAAGCTGGTGGTGCTGCGCAAGAGCGTATCGGTGGTGCAGGAGGGGGAGGTGGTCGTGCCGCTGGGGGTGGAAGGGATCGAAGGGTTCGACCAGGCCGTGACGTTCGCGGCGAAAGCACCGCGGGGGCTGGAAGTGACTTTCGAGCCGGCGGAGCTGACGCCGACGGGGATTTTGGCCCTGCAGATTCAGCCGGGTCCGGATGCACCTCTGGGACGGTCTGTGGTCACCATCGAAGGAACTGGGGGCAACAAGCTGCATACCGCAGAGATGGCCGTGGAGGTGACGAAAAAGTTGCTGGAGAACTCGGTGCTGACGCTGGAGCTGGACCAGGAGGAGGTGCCGCTCGACATCCCGCTGCTGCTCAACGGCCGTCTGTTCCCGGGGTCGCGGACCCAGGTCCGGGTCGACGTCCAGGCGGTGCGGGCGGATACGGTAATTACCCTCACTGCGGATACGGACGCGGAGGGGGGGTACCGGGTGGAGTTCAGGGCGCCGTTCACGGACAAGTGGCAGGGCACGGCGTCGTGGGCGGGGAACGAGGACTTCGTGGGGACGCAGAGCCGCACGGTGGAGTTCGCCGTCACTTCGGGCAAGTCGCGGATCACGGCGACTTCGGATCTGGCCGACGACGCGGATCTGGGGTGGATCGCCACGATCAAGGGACGGATCTATCCGAATCCGGGCACGGTGGGGGTGACGCTCAACGTGCGCCGACCGGATAATACGGAGGAGCGGATCGAGGGGGTGCTGTCGAGCGAAGAGGGGTTCTACGGCCACAACCTGCGCATGGATCAAAAGGGGCTGTGGGAGATCTGGGCCTCGTGGAAGGGGAACGACAAACTGCTGGGCGCGGCCAGCTCGACGATGGTCGTGCCGGTGGCGTCCGACATGGGGCGGGTGATCCTGCTCACCTGTGGGCGAGACAGCGCCGGGGATATCTTCTGGCCGACGGCCAACTACCTGGGCAATCTGGCGTACACGACGTTCCAGCGCCGACGGTTGGTCAAGGAGAAGGCGTTCTATCTCAACGACCGGATAGAGCAGGATGTGGACCGGGACGGGTTTATGGAAGATGTAGACCGGGGGGCGACCATGGCCGATCTGTCCGCGGCCTGGGACTGGGCGAGAGAGCGGGTGAATGTCGACAATCCGCTGTACGTGTACATAGTGGGCAAAGGGACGCCGGCCGGATTGGAGATCGGCGAAGGAGAGGTGCTCACGGCGGCTCAGTGCGCTCTCGATCTGGCGTCTCTGGAGGAGGAGACCGGCGCTTCGACCACGGTGATCGTGGAAGCGGCGCACGCGGGGCATTTCGTCCGCGAGCTGTCGCAGCGAGGAAGGAATGTGATCGCCAGCACCGGACCGGGGTTGGCGTTCTACCAGGCCGAAGGGTATCTGTCGTTTTCGCAGTATTTCCTCACCGATTTGTATCAGGGGAAGAGTCTGCAGGAGTCGTTCCTGCACACCGATCAGATTTTGCGCAACCTGCCGGGCGGCTTCAAGACGCAGGATCCGGGACTGGAGGCGGAGGGGAATCTGATCGCCAACCAGCCCGGAGATTACCTGCTGACGCTGGATGCGATCATCGGGGCGCCGTTCGAGTTGGGGGATCTGTCGCCGCAGATCAAGTCCAGTTCGCTGGCATCGGCGACGGGGGGGGCGGGAAAGCGGGTGGTGACGCAGACGCTACCGGTGAGTGAGTCTCCGGGAGGACCTCGTCTGAAGCTGGCGAAGCCGCTGGCGCAGGAGGGGGTGGAGATCAGCGCCCGCATCGACGACGCCGAGGGAAACCTGCAGGTGGTGCGGGCGATGATCATTCCGCCGGACGCGGCGGAGGACGCGTCGCTGACGCAGTATCCGGAGGTGGAGCTGACGGACGGGGACGGAGACGGCAGATGGATCGGGGTATACAGTGAGTTCCTGGAAGAGGGGGTGTATCCGGTGATCATCTACGCCATCGACGGGGCGGGGAACGCGGCGGAGCCGCTGCGCACCACGGTGCTGGTGGAGACGCCGGCAGAGCCGGAACTGTTGGGGGATTTCAACTTCGACGGAGCGGTTGATTTCGGCGACTTCTTCATGTTTGCCGACGCGTTTGGAGGGACAGATCCGGCGTATGATCTGGACGGCAACGGGGCGGTGGACTTCGGGGATTTCTTCATCTTCGCGGATGCGTTCGGCGGACCGCTGGGCAAGCTGCTGGAGCTGGCAGAGGAGATGCTCAAGTTGCCGACGGAATATGCGCTGCGGACGCCGTATCCGAATCCGTTCAACAGCGAGGTGGTGGTGAGATACACGCTGCCGGAGGAGAGCGAGGTGGAGCTGGTGGTGTACAATGCGCTGGGACAGGTGGTGCGTCGATTGGTGGAGGGGTATCGCGGGATAGGGCATCATCGGGTGGTGTGGGACGGTCGGGACGATGCGGGACGTGGACTGGCGTCGGGGATGTATGTGGTGCGGATGCAGGCGGGAGAGTGGCGCTCGGACGCTTCGCATTCGGCAGGCTTCCAATTCACGCAGGTGAGCAAGGTTTTGTTCTTGAAATGAAAACGGAAGATCCGCCGCGTTCATAAAATAAAAGAAAGGGAGATCCCTCGGATTTTTCTTGAATAATAGATCGCTTTGAAAAGATGGAATCTCTCGAGAGATTCCATCTTTTTTCGTTGGTCTGATTGACCATGGCCGGGGTGAAACAACGGTTCTTACTGTACAAAGATTGTACAAAAGTCACTGGTCAAAGATTGAACAGATTTAACGCAAAAAAATACAGCAAGTTAGGGAGATGCCCATCTCGTTCCTGTTCGTTTTTGTTAGATCACTAGCCAGTTGTTGAGGTAGAACGGTTAAGGAAGTTTTTTCGCCCTTAGTATTTGAAATGGAAGACTTTACGTCCATTCGGCCGACGGTGCGGAGTCTCTGGCACGGCTCTTGCCTCAATTTTCCAGAACGACGTGAGAGCTATATCCGTACTAACCTATCACGAGGAACTCAAATGCGTATGCCTTTCATTTTTCTAGCGATCTCGAGTCTGATCACCGCTGGCGCCGTCCAGGGCCAGCTCGGGGATCCGCCGACTCTCGCAAACAGGAATGCCAGTGGCTCCGAATACTACATGCTCGAAGTGCCCGACGGGGTCGATATGATAGCTGACGGCCAGGACGACGACTGGGCCTGGTTTAATTCCGAATACACGCTCAACATGGATGGTTGGCGCGACGAGGGTGGCCGGGAACACCCCGCCTCGGATGATCTGGATATCATCGTCAAGATGGCCTGGAAGGGCGCCCCCGAAAATCGCTGGTACGTGTTCATGAAGATCCACGACGACGTGCTCAGTCACGAGGGGAACAACGTCCTCCGTTGGGACGGTGACATGCTGGGTTTTGGCCTGGACCCGCAGGATAACGGCCGCGACAGAGGGAATAGTGGTCACGGCATGGAATTCGTGGCCGCTCCCGGGGATGTGACCACCAACTATCGGTATCGCTACACGAATCAGGCCGCCTGGTCGGAGTATGGGCAGGCACCGTGGTTCAACGGGACGGTGCGCGTGGAGCCGACCGAGGCGTGGGCGGCTGATTCGTGGACTTCGGACACGGGGGGTGAAACGATCTACGAGTTCAACGTGGTGGTGCTGGATCTCCTGGAGGCCGGCGGTCCGTCTGCCAGCCAGGTTCGCGATTTGAACGCGCAGGCCGGTTGGGAGGGGTTCGGGTTACCCTTCCTCTTCTTTGTGGAGGATGGAGATCCCGGTTTTCAGAACGACATGGGCGTCCGCGGTGTCGAGGCCAGTAGCCGGCAGTATTTCGCCCACGCTCTGCTGCTGCGGACAGATGAGTACACCGGTCAGAAGCCGGTCACCGAGCCCCCGATCACAGCGGAGGATGAGACAGCGGAGGATGAGACAGCGGAGGATGAGACAGCGCAGGATGAGACAGCGTCCGAGGGAAGCGAAGGGGCTGCCGAGAGAGGAGGATGGAAAACAGTCTATTCTGGATCCATATCCGGTATAGCGGCCGACCCGCAAGCAGACGATGGGTTTTTTCTGCTCAGCAACGGCGCGTTTTCCCGGAGTGAGGATGGGGGAAATTCCTGGCAGGAGTTATCAAGACCTGGAGGAGTGTTCAAATGGTTCGTCCATGTCGATCCAAAGGTTTCGGAGAAGACCTATATCGGGAATAATTCCCAGCTCCTTTTTAGCAATGATGGAGGGGTATCGTGGGGGGGGGAAAGCTCCAATATTGGTGAAATATCAGATCTGACGAGCACGGTATCGGGAGATGATGTAACCCTCTTCGCCGTCGCCAGGAATGGTGGAGAGAAAGCGGTCTATCGAAGCGCAGATAGGGGAATGACCTGGGAGATCGTTATCGGTCCCCTGGAGACCTGGATGAATATGCGATTGTTTGTTGATCCCCTGAATCCGGACAAGGTTTTCGTAGCCAGTGAGGAAGGGGTTGCGGTTTCAGGAGACGGGGGAGATACGTGGACACAAATCGACAACATCGCTACTGCGTTTGTGGGAGGGCGAGGGAGCAGAATTTACACCGCGAGATTGCGAAATAGATCTGCCGGTCTTTTTCGCAGCGACGATCTGGGTGGAACATGGGTAGCGGTAAATACTCCCAAACCGTTTCACAAAACAATTTCGGGGGAAAACTGGTCGAGTGATCTATTTGTGATACTAAAAGCCCTGGCGGTCAATCCAGCCAATCCCGACGTCCTCTACCTTACCGGGATAGGGCCCGGTGAAGAAGACGGGGCCTGGTTGTCCAGGAGCGTAGATGGGGGAGATTCATGGGAAACTATCGCCATCGGAGGTGAATTCCCCTGGCCGGATTACCGCATCGTCTTCAATCCCGATGACCCGTCCATCGTCTATGCGGATATCGATAATGAGTTGGTAAGGGGGGACTTCGACGATCCCGAATACGTTCCTCCGGAGGAGGAGGAAGTAGATATAGGCGACTTGATCGGCGGAATCCGGTCGGCCGGCAGATGGACACTGCACCGAACCGTGAATCTGGGGCCAAAGGCGGGGAACGGCGAGGGGGGGCTGGATATCGCGGTGGACGCAGGGCGGAACAGGGCATTTGTCGGGAATAATACCAATATCTCGATCGTGGATTTGCGGTTGAATATGGTGACGGGCGTACTCCCGGCCGATCAGTTCGGTTTTACTCCGGATCATACCCGTAAGGTACAGATAGCGATCAACACCACCCGGGATGAGCTGTATCTCCATGGAAGAATTGGTAGTTGTTGCGTGCCGAAGTTTTTTGTGCTGGATCTCAACTCTCTCGCTCTGAAGAAAGGAGTCCACATCGAAAACACCGCACCCGGGGGCACCCTGGTGGAGGAAGAGACGGGATTGGTCTACCTGGTGACGAGAGGAAGTTATCCAATCGTCGCCATCGATCCGGAAAAGGGAGAAGTGCAGGACAGCCTGAGGACGAGCGGTGGGGGTGGGAGCGAGATCCAGAGGATAGCGATGGGAGTTGGGGTGAGGAAGCTGTTCGCTCTGTATAAACCCTCTGGTTGCATAAAAACGGCGGAAAATCAGCCGTGTTCTGCCACATTGTCACTTGCGGTGCCTCTGGAAAATGGGGATCTATGGTGTTGACGAAGACACCGGAAACCCACCTCCAGGAGG
>Ga0233431_1001458_pt1 | contig 40917 bp, 37 predicted proteins | sample SI_118_April2016_FD_179867 | JGI IMG/M metagenome (GOLD analysis project Ga0233431, IMG submission 179867) | Seawater microbial communities from Saanich Inlet, British Columbia, Canada - SI_118_April2016_200_MG | ecosystem: Environmental > Aquatic > Marine > Inlet | place: Canada: British... | reverse complement strand
GTCGTACGTTGCCCGATGTCTTAGATCTTCTGCTTGTAGCCAATGCTACGCCTGTTGTCTTGCATGAAGAGGGTGAGCCTGCAGAATCGTTCAGCTTCCCAGAGAATCCCGCTTTTGTTCTATCGGATCACACGGAGTTTTCGGAAGCAGATCAACTGGCATTGGCCGACTTCCCCCGTATTTCATTAGGGGCGAAGGCACTTCATACGAGCCAGGCGATTACCATCACCCATTATCTGCTTGATCAGCGGGAACAGGATCGAAACGTCGATCTTGTTCTAGCCCATAAGGTTTGGGGAGAACCTAAGGCTCAGCTCATCATCACATTGCTTGAGGATTTTGATATTCCCGTCAATCGGATGATGCATGCCCCACCGTCTGTCTACCCCATGGTGCTGGATGGGATGGCTGAAGTGCGCATTATGGTCCACCCACGGGACTTGACCAGGGCGCAGCACATCATTGCCGACTACTTCGAGACGCCAGTCGAGAAGTAATCGCCGACTGCGATGAAGTATGGATGTGAGCAGTCGCAGAATACCAGTTCGAGACACCAGTCGAGAAGGTATTGCTGGTCTTTCTTGAGATATCCTGCGAAGTGGAACCTCAAGCGTCCAAACAGCCAAGTTATCTGAGGGTGAGGTGTTGTGAATATCGAGCGTGAGTGGGAAATGCAACGCGAGACGATGCTAACTCGAGATCTTCGTGGTCGAGGCATTCGTGATGCTGGTGTTTTGGCTGCGATGTCGGGGATTCCACGGCACCGATTCGTTCTCCCCGAACACGAGCAAACAGCCTATGCTGATGCCCCTCTTCCCATTGGCGATGGGCAAACGATCTCTCAGCCCTACATGGTTGCCTTGATGACGGAGGCTCTGCGACTGAAGGGCGGAGAGCGTGTGCTAGAAATTGGAACAGGGTCTGGGTATCAGACCGCTGTCCTAGCAGAAATGGGGGCCGAGGTTTGGACAATTGAACGATCATCCATCCTCTCTGCGAGTGCGGGACAGCTTCTGGAAAGCCTTGGCTATGAATCGATTCACATGATCCATTCCGATGGCACACTAGGACTCCCAACCAAGGCTCCATTTGATCGCATCCTCGCGACGGGTAGCTTGCCTGATGTTCCTGATAAGCTTCTTGGTCAATTGGCCAATGGTGGCATCTTCGTAGGCCCCGTTGGTGGGTGGCATGGCCAAGAACTGGTGAGAATTGTGTACCATGCCAGCAAGCTTGAACGAGACGTGTTGTGCCATTGTCGATTCATACCTCTCATTGGAGAGGATGGATGGCAATACTGAACTTGAACTCTTGACAATCAGGAGGAGCAACCATGAAACCCATCGACCTGCGAAGTGATACCGTAACACTCCCTACAAACGCAATGCGTGAGGCGATGTCGATTGCTCCAGTGGGTGACGATGTCTATGGCGAGGATCCCACGATCAACCTTCTTGAAGCGAGGATGGCAGAGACGCTTGGCAAAGAGGCGGGCTTGTTCATTGCTTCGGGAACGATGGGTAATCTCGTGGCCCTGCTCTCTCATGCCGGACGAGGCGATGAGGTGATTCTCGGCGATCTATCCCACACATTCCTTTACGAGGTTGGGGGTATATCCGCCTTGGGAAGCATCCACCCGCATCAGTTGCCTGACCAGATTGATGGAACGATTGATCTGGAACGGATTAGACTGGCATTGCGCGATCCCGGCGATCCCCATGCGCCGCCTACGCGAATGATCGTGCTAGAGAACACACACAACCTCTGTGGCGGCATTGCCCTGACTGTTGACTACTGCAACCAGGTGGCTGCGTTGGCTAGGGAGCATCAGCTTATCATGCATCTGGATGGTGCCCGTTTATTCAATGCTGCGATTGCCCTTGGCTGCCCAATCACTGATCTTACACAACAGTTTCATTCCGTAACTGTCTGCCTATCTAAGGGATTGGGTGCGCCAGTTGGGTCCGTGTTGTGCGGATCCAAAGAATTCATCCATAGGGCCCATCGGATGCGAAAGATGGTTGGTGGTGGGATGCGACAAGCCGGCATTCTAGCGGCAGCTGGGCTGTATGCGATGGATTATCACATCGATCGACTGGCCATAGACCACGAGAATGCGATGCACCTGGCACGGGGAATTGCTGAGATCGATGGCCTAGCCTGTCCTCAGGCCGAAGCACCAGCTTCTGGTGCCTGGACCAACCTTGTGTACTTCACTGTCGATGGCTCTGCTATCGGACGTCCTCAGTTCAATGCTGTCGAGCTGTCCAAGCAGCTCAAGGCCCGTGGAATCTTAGCGCACGCCCTCGGAAGCGACGGCAAGCAGATGCGCATGGTGACTCACATCAATGTAGACTCTTCAGACATACAGACCGCGCTCGCACAACTTCGGTCTTGTCTCTCCGGGACGTAAGTCCCACTTCTCCCTGAAACAGGTCGGTTGCCAACACCGTCGATGCTCTACGAAACGGTGTTGGCAATGCCTATCGTGATGATACCGGGTGGAATGCAGGGCTCACAGAGCTTTGTGGGACCCCTCATGCCTCGGATCATCGACCTTAAAAGAGGGGGAAACGATGAAAGGGCTAGCTTCTGTACTCTTAGTACTTACGTTGTTGGGAATGACGGCATACGCGAGCCCACTTGAACTGGGAATTGGCGCGGGTCCGTCTTTTACGTCTTTGGATTCATTCAATGAGTCGATCGGTACGTTCAATGCATTGATCAATGAGCTGAATGAAGCCCTTGGCGTTCATCCCGACGTCTCAGGCACGATTGCCTCCATGCCATCCATGGGTAACGGGTTGTATCTGTCTGCCGCTGAGCAGTATCGATTGATGGACTGGTTTGCTCTTGGAGCTCACGTTGAATACTCGGGATCTTCCAGCTCAACAGTTGGTTTCTATCAGGGAAGCGAGATTTCTCAAATTGATGTCTCCTTCCGCTCGCATGTCCTTGGCATTGTTCTTGGTGGCGACGTCACGTTTGTCGATCTTGGCATCCGTTTGGGAGCCAATGCTGGTGTGGGCTACTTCCATACGATTTTGGATCGCAAAGTGGTGTTCCAGATCCCTGACGAATACCCAGATGCCATTGCCGGTGTTCCACCAGAGGGAGAGGCACGTTATACGGGCGGAGCCTTCGGATTGGAGGCCGGTGTCACCCTGACTTATCCAGTTTTCCCATGGCTCACGATCGGTTCACAAGTTATTTATCGCACGGCAGAAGCACGTTCGCTCACGACGTCGCAAGGGGTCGAAATGGATCTTAATGGCGATGGGAAGGGCGAATCAGTCAACCTCAGCGGACTGGCTGTGCAGTTTTCGTTTTCGATCAACATCGATCTCTCCCTAGACGGAGGAAAGGAGTAATGCAAATGAAGCGTCAGAAATTGGTTGGTTTGCTGACCACGTTGTGTTTGGTGGCGGTATCGATTTCGGGGTGTTTACAGATTCAACCGACAGGTCCACAAGCAATGTTCACGGCTTCTGAGATTGCTCACATTATTCCATTCACTGCCAGCTTCGATGCAACACTTACCTATGTCCCGGACGGAGAAATCGTCTCGTATCTTTGGACATTTGGGGATGGCGGGTCCGATACGGGGCCAGTTGTGGACCATATCTATCAGCAGAATGGTTCATACAGGGTGACTCTCACTGTCTTTGATGCGGACGGGAAAACGGCATCCACCTCGATGAGCGTTGAAGCTCTGAATCCTCTACCCACAGCTGAGTTCTCCTATTCACCCAGAAGCACGATGGAAGAAAAGCCTGTTGTCAGCGCCTCAGAAGAGATCACGTTTGACGGTGCCGACTCATTCGATGACGAGGAAGTCGTTTCCTATGAGTGGTACTTCGGAGATACGGAGACAGCTTCAGGTCAGGTCGTCACGCATAAGTACCTCTACCCAGGAACCTACAACGTTGTACTCACTGTCACAGACAATGATGGCGATACCACTCAGTGTGTACAGTCAGTCTGCGTTATCGGCGGAGCCCCGTGCAATGCCGACGTCACAGGAGATATTCCATGGTCATGTCAATAGCTCGATTGAAGAAGCTAGCTGTGCTTGCGCTGGCTGTGGCTCCGCTGTTTCTGTCGGGGTGCATTTTAGAGACGATTTTGGATGATATCGTCAACGAAGATCCCAAGGCTGTCATCGAAGCCTCGCCACGCGAAGGCAGCGCCCCCCTGAGTGTCAGTTTCAACTCGCAGTATTCGCGCGACGATGGCACAATCGTTGAGTATCACTGGAACTTCGGTGATCCGATGAACACGCAATCTGCACTGGACAGTGCCTCCACGCACACATTCAGCAATCCCGGAACCTATCTCGTCAAACTGACAGTGATCGATGATGAAGGGGCTGTGGACACTGAACAGATTGCCATTGTTGTAACAGATGCACCTCCGATTGCGCAGGCTTCTGTGAACAATGAAGCCCCCTTGCCTGGCGTTTCCGTCGTATTCTCCGCCACGGGATCGTATGACCTCCAGGGCGAGATTGTGGAATATCACTGGGAGTTTGGTGATGGGACTACGGATACAGGCCAAATTGTTCAGCACACCTTCAATGAGGGCAAGTACTATATCGTAACTCTGACAGTAACGGATGAGTCGGGTCTCAAGGCTCAGACCCATCTGGGGATGAACGTCCAACCAGGTCAGACGAGCGGCGAGTCCTGTGGCGACAGTGGGGGTAGCTCGTGCGGCGGAGACATCCAGCCGCTAGCCATTATCACGAGCAAGTACTTCTCATGTACATCCAACGGGGAAGTGGGAGAGGCTATCACGATGGATGGCTCTGCTTCTCGCCCTGCTGAGGGCAAGATGGTTTCCTATCATTGGGACTTCGGAGATGGGAGCACGGCGACGGGTGCCGCTGTCTCTCACGTCTATGCGACATCAAATACCTACATCATTACCCTAACAGTCTTCGATGAAGGCGGCGGAGTTGGAACAGCCAAAGGAGCTATCTCTATTGGTAACGCCAGCTGCTACTGAGCTGAGACTGAATTGAGATTGTGAACAACGGGGATTCCTACGAGTCCCCGTTGTTGCTTTGCTGCACCTGCAAATAGTAGACCCTATCGATGATATCCACATCCAACAAAGTCCCCTCGCCATCGTAGTACTCGGTAGCGACGACAATTGGATCTGTTGAGCGAATGTCAATGAGTCCCCACGAGTTTTCTCCGACGGGGAAGACGGACTCAGGCTTGAAGAAGACAGATCCATGAGGTACCAGCATGAAGTCGCTGTAGTTCTGCAACGCACCTGATGAATCATAAACGAATGCTGTCCCCGAGATCTCGCTCTCTCCAGGGTTGATCAAGGCAATGCCTGTACGACGATTCTCTGTGTTGGCGTAGTTCGCGCCGTACCAGAAATAGTCAATGCTGAATCCTTCGGTTGACAGCGTTTGCGCGTGGATATTGCTAATCGATATCCACTCAGCTTCCGTTCCAATCCAGACGCCAGCCAATAGCAGGACATCGGACTCAATGATCAGAGATCCCCAGGAATACTCGCTCGGCTGTTCGACAAGATCGTTCAGGAAGTACACGACGGACTCATAGGAGTTCAGATCGCTGACGACCGTGTGGACGAGGCTTCCTTCAGCATCGTATAAAGTCAAGCTGAAGGCCTCTTCATGGTCGAAAACTGATGCATTGGTGACGACAACAGCCGTGACATTGCCAGGAAGGCAGGTGTAATAGGATGTGTATGTTCGCGCTGCTACTGACGCTGATAGCGCCACAATGAGAGCGACTCCGACGAGCCAGACGATCCTACGTGCATGCATAAACTGCTCCTCTTGACGCAATACTGAATTGACGATCCTACGTGTTCTCGATCCCCTTTTTGGCAAGAGATCAGAGAACACGTCCGAGATACTCCCCGGTGTAGGAGGCAGCAATCTCAACCAGGTCCTCGGGCGTTCCTGCGGCGATCACCATGCCGCCACCATCTCCGCCTTCTGGACCCAAGTCGATGATCCAATCAGCTGTCTTGATGACATCGAGATTGTGTTCAATAACGATGGCCGTGTTCCCACTGTCTACAAGCCTGTGAAGAACCTCAAGTAATTTGTGCACATCGGCGGCATGCAACCCTGTGGTTGGCTCATCGAGTATGTACAAGGTTTTGCCTGTCGACCGCTTGGATAGCTCCTTGGCGAGCTTAATGCGTTGTGCTTCTCCGCCAGACAACTCAGTGGCTGGCTGTCCTAATGTGATGTAGGTCAGCCCCACATCTTGAAGGGTCTGCAGGCGGCGCTTGATTCGAGGCACATTCTCGAAAAACTTCAGTGCCTCTTCCACAGCCATGGCAAGCACATCGGCGATCGACTTACCCTTGTAGCGAACCTGAAGACTTTCGCGGTTGTAGCGGGTGCCTTTACATACTTCGCAGGGAACGTATATGTCAGGGAGAAAGTGCATCTCGATCTTCTCGCGCCCCTGACCCTGGCATGATTCGCATCGTCCGCCCTTGACATTGAAGCTGAAGCGTCCAGACGCATAGCCGCGAAGTCGAGCATCTGGAGTCTTGGCAAACAAGGAACGAATATCGTCAAACACCTTGGTGTATGTAGCAGGATTGGATCGTGGCGTTCGACCAATGGGGGATTGATCGATCTCAATCACCTTATCGATGTGCTCCATTCCAGTGATCTCATCATGTGCACCAGCTCTGCGTGCAGACAACTGCAACTCATGGGCCACGCCGCGATAAAGGATGTCCTCTACTAGCGTACTCTTGCCAGATCCCGATACGCCGGTGACGCAAACGAACTTCCCCAGGGGGAATGCGACGTCAATTCCACGCAGATTGTGCTCAGACGCACCCAAGACCTTTAGTTTGTGGCCGTTGCCCTTGCGCCGAATCTTCGGGATGGGAACAGCCAACTTACCTGAGAGATAACTGCCGGTAATAGATTGAGGACAAGCCTCGATGTCCTCTGGCGATCCTGCCGCGACAATCCGTCCGCCATGGACGCCAGCTCCCGGTCCCAAATCAAGGATGAAGTCAGATTCGCGCATCGTCTCTTCGTCATGCTCTACGACAATGACGGTGTTCCCCAAGTCACGCAACCCTTTCAGCGTCTTGAGCAATCGTCGATTGTCGCGCTGATGCAGCCCGATCGAAGGCTCATCAAGCACATAAAGCACGCCAGTTAGTTGACTTCCTATTTGGGTCGCCAGTCGAATGCGTTGGGCTTCGCCGCCAGCCAAGGTTCCCGCTTGACGATCGAGTGTGAGGTAGTCCAAACCGACGGAGACCATGAATCCTAGTCGCGCGTTGATCTCTTTCAGGATCTGGACAGCAATCATCTCCTCTCGCGTGGATAGCGACAGGTTCTGGAAGAAAGTGAGTGCGGCACGAATCGACAACGTTGTTACTTCATGAATGTTGAGCCCATCCACAGTGACAGCAAGTATTTCGGGCTTGAGGCGCGCACCACTGCACTCGGGGCAGGGCAGCGTGGATAGGTACTGCTCCAGCTCCTTGCGCCAGTGATCGGATGATGTGTCACGGTACCAGCGCTCCATCGTCGGTACCATGCCTCGGAACGGGCGTTCGACAGTCCGCTCATACCCTGACGGAGATTTGTAATAGAAGCTGAGTGTTTTCTCGCCAGATCCGTGCAAAATGACGTTGAGCTTTTTCTTGGTGATCTTTCCCAGTGGCTGATCCAACCCGATTCCTAGCATATCGGCCAGTGCGGTCATTTGGGACTTGTACCAAGCGCTCGTTGAGTTGGCAAACGGAATGATACCGCCGTTCATCATGCCGAGCCGCGGATCAATGATTGACTCAGGGTCAATCTCCTTGCGATAGCCTAGTCCGCTGCATGTTGGACAAGCACCGAACGGACTGTTGAATGAGAACATGCGAGGTGACAACTCCTCGTAGCTGATGCTGCAATTGATGCAGGCATAGTGCTCGGAGTAGAGATGCTCTTCATTGTTCTCAGATACGATATTGACGAGTCCGCCACCATGCTTGAGCGCTGCCTCAATGGATTCGGCAATACGCGAGCGCTTGGCCGGTTGGACAACCATCCGATCAACAACAATGTCAATGGTGTGCTTCTGTTGCTTGGCGAGCTCAATCTCTTCATACAACGTTCGGATCACTCCATCGACGCGTACGCGACTGAAGCCTTCCTGACGGATCTCATCGAACGTCTTCTTGTACTCGCCCTTTCTGCCTCGAACAATGGGAGCCATAATCTGAATCTTTGCTCCCTGAGGCATATTCATCACCATGTCGATGATCTGTTCTGCTGATTGCTGAGAAATAGGATCCCCACACTGCGGACAATGGGGATGCCCAATCCGCGCGTAAAGCAGGCGCAGGTAATCGTAGATTTCGGTGACTGTTCCCACTGTGGAGCGGGGATTATGCGATCGTGTCTTCTGATCTATTGAGATGGCCGGAGACAGTCCCTCGATGAGATCGACGTCTGGTTTCTCCATTTGTCCGAGGAACTGACGCGCATAGGCAGATAAGGATTCAACGTATCGTCGCTGCCCCTCAGCATAAATCGTGTCAAATGCCAACGAACTCTTGCCCGATCCCGAGATGCCGGTAATGACAATGAGTTTGTCACGAGGCAATTCGATGTCTATGTTCTTGAGATTGTGTTCTCGTGCTCCCTTGATGTGGATGACGCTCATAAGTCCTTCTTCAGTTTTCGGATTTCGTCGCGCAGTGACGCTGCCAATTCAAATTCCAATCGATCGGCTGCTGTGTGCATCTTGTCTTCTAGGTCTCTGATCAGATCGACTATTTCATCCTTCGATTGCGGCTGAGGGCGCTCGTGCACCTCTTGCGGTTGTGTCTGCACGCCGCGCAGCATCTGTACGATGTCTGTGATTTCACGTTCGATCGTCTTCGGAGTAATCCCGTGCTTCTTATTGTGCGCGGTTTGAATGGCTCGACGGCGATCGGTTTCGCTGACAGCATAGCGGATGGAGTCTGTCATCTTGTCTGCATAGAGGAGCACCTTGCCGCGAACGTTGCGGGCCGCTCGTCCAATGGTCTGAATGAGAGAGGTGCCTGATCGAAGAAACCCCTCTTTGTCTGCATCCAATACGGCTACCAACGACACTTCCGGCAGATCGAGACCCTCTCGCAGCAGGTTGATGCCCACTAGGACGTCGAAATTCCCGAGTCGAAGATCCCGCAGGATGTCGATCCGATCCAGTGTATCGACTTCAGAATGCAGATATCGAGTATGGATCCCCAATTCGACCAAGTATTCAGTTAGGTCTTCGGCCATACGCTTGGTCAACGTAGTAATCAGTACACGTTCGGAGCGTTCGATCACCGCACGAACCTCCCCGATTAGATGATCCACCTGTCCCGTGACAGGATGGATGCTCACTTCTGGATCAATGAGTCCAGTGGGACGGATCAGTTGCTCGGTGATTTTCTGGGAGTGCTCATACTCGTAGGGGCCGGGTGTGGCCGACATAAACACGACGTGGCGTATTCGTTCCTCGAACTCGGTGAACATAAGAGGACGATTGTCTAGTGCAGACGGCATCCTGAAGCCGTAATCGACCAGCGTTGTTTTCCGAGAGCGATCCCCGTGATACATTCCTCGGATCTGTGGAACAGTTTGGTGGGATTCGTCGACCACTAGCAGGAAATCAGACGGGAAGTAGTCGATGAGAACAGAGGGCGGTTGTCCGATGCGTCGACCATCAAGGTGCCGCGAGTAGTTCTCAATGCCTGAGCAGTAGCCCATTTCTTGAATCATCTCGATGTCGTAGCGCGTGCGCTGCTCCAGGCGCTGCGCTTCCAGGAGCCTGCCTGTGTCCTTGAACTGCTTGAGCCTCTCCTCCAGTTCGGCACTGATGCTGTCAACGGCCTGTTCTAGGCGTTCTGTGGGCGTGATGAAGTGGGATGCCGGATAGATGTGAATGTCGTCGAGTTCGCGGATCGGATGCCCAGTAATCGGATCGAGGATGGCGATTCGATCGATCACGTCTCCGAAGAACTCCAGGCGAATGATCTTCTCTTCATACGCTGGAATAATCTCAAGCGTGTCTCCGCGGGCTCGGAAGGTTCCTCTGTCGAATCCGATGTCATTGCGCGTGTACTGTAGCTGAATCATCGAGCGCATGATGTCGTCGCGATCTCGAGACTCACCACGAGCGAGGGTTAAGGACATGTCGTGATAGCTGTCTGGAGAGCCCAAGCCATAGATGCAGGATACGGATGCCACAATAATGACATCGCGACGTTCGAACAGCGAGGATGTCGCTGCATGGCGGAGACGGTCTATTTCATCGTTGATTGACGAGTCTTTCTCAATAAACGTGTCCGTTTGCGGCATGTAAGCTTCTGGCTGGTAGTAGTCGTAATACGACACGAAGTAGTGGACAGCATTCTCGGGGAACAACTCGCGCAACTCACTACATAGCTGAGCTGTCAACGTCTTGTTGTGGGCAATAATCAGCGTGGGGCGCTGAACCTCTTGGATGACGTTGGCGATGGTGAACGTCTTGCCTGTTCCCGTGGCGCCCAATAGCGTCTGGAACCGCACGTCGGCATTCAATCCCTCTACCACTGAGGCGATCGCTTTGGGCTGATCGCCACGAGGTGAGAGTCTAGTAGATAGTTGGAACCCGGCTCTCTCGCCGGCTTTTGGAAGGCTCATCCTAGTGTAGAAGTCTACTAGGACGGCTAGAGGTGATCAACGGACAACGATGCCCTCAATTTGATGGGCAGGTTCCAGAGTGAACGATGAGAGGGGGTTCCTGTCGGGACTGGTATCTTCATAAGACCTTCACAGGTGAGCATTACAGTTCAAGACACGGAGGGATGATCTATCATGACTCGGATGATGCGTGAATACGAGACGATGATTGGCAAACTCGTGGTGATTAAGAAGCGACTGCGAATGGAGATGGAGCTGATTCGAACGGCTTGTCTTTCCGACGATGAAGCCCTTCTGGCAAAAGCGGATGAGCGTACGCATCGTAGGCTGATCTTTATCCAGAGGCTCCCCACGCGAGTACTCATGCTGGTTGTCGCGGGGATCTACTTCTATTTTCTCGCGACAGAGAATGAGGCCGCCCTTATATTGATGATGTTTCTCTTGATGCCGGTGATTGTTCCTATTATTGCGTTTGTGGGTGTCTATGTAACAATCAAGGCAGAATCGCATCATATTAATCTGCGGCGTGAATACGCACGTCTCGTTCAGGCGCGTCTGGAAGGCAGAACCACTGCGACAGGCAAGCCATTACGAATGAGTATCGCTGATCGTGCTTTCGAGCGTCGATCTCGCAACTATGGAAGAGTAGCGGTTCCCGAATTTCGAAGGGAGCGACCGACGTATGCGCGCTAATTGACAGTGGGCTGTGAGTCGTTTCACAGCGGATCGCACAACGCGCGTTTGTGCAGAAGAGATTACGTGCAGACTTGGATCGCTCAACATGTCAGCGTCTAGCGAACAATCGTGAAATCGTGTGTCTGTCCGAGGGGCTGACTCCAGCCAACGTCTACGTGATCGACACGGGCCATGACGGGTGATGCTGGGCTTCACAGAATGTGTAAAACTGGGGAGTGTGGTGAGTACGTGCACGAGGAGAGCGCATGGAATCTGCTCACAAGCAAGCAAAGATGAAGGCGATTCTCACGGCTCTGAAGATGCGGCTGTATCTTAGTTTGGGCTTCGGTTACTCGAAACTGTTCCCAAGACGTGATGCGCTGCTGATCCGAGCAGACAAGACCGCTCGGCGACGGGGCACGTTCATTCAACGTCTACCAGCACGAATCGTCATTCTCACGACAGTGGGCATGTTCTTCTTCTTTTTTGTCGTAGAGAACGAAGTAGGCCTGATCACTGTTCTATACCTCTTGCCGCCATTCATTATCCCTCTTGCCGTTCTTCTCGGTGCATTCTTGTCGACGAGAGTGGATTCAATTGAGGTGCGCATGAGACGCGAATATGCGCGTCTATGCGAGGATTTCGGAGCCGATCTGCCTTGCTCAGAACTCGTAGCGCCCAGGAGAGATATAGGTGAACGCATGCGTGACTATCGAACAACTTACTATCGGGAGATACGCAAGGCCCTTGGCCGATCGAGAGGACGCCGTTACGTTCGATGAAGGCTCGGTCCCCTAGTTGCGGCTTTGCTCATTGCTGTCGTGAACGCTTGTGCCTAGCGAAGAATGGTGAAGTCGTGTGTCTGTCCGAGGGGCTTACTCCAGTCAACGACTACGTGATCGACACGCGCCAGTTCAGGACCACGCTTCAGCCATTCCAATAGCTTATTCACGTCCTCTTGAGAACCTTCAGCGGTGACAAAAACCGTGCCGTCAGGTTGGTTGGCTACGGTGCCAAGAATCCCCAATTCTTGCGCTATCTGCCGCGTGTAATGTCTGAAGAAGACACCTTGAACAAGTCCGCGAACCGTTGCCTCCAATCGAGTTCTCATGTCCCCTCCAAGTCGCGAAAGTGTAATCGCCTCTAGTGCCCTTTGAAAGGAATCCTTGCCTTCGCTCGCCCAGATGTCGATCATCAAGATACCTGAAAAATGAGGCAAGGAGACACAACATGTCCTATCGATTTCCGTCTGATGAATGGATTAAGGAGCTTTCGCGACTCCTGAACGAATCCGAATCCTATGCAAGCTCAGCACAAAACTGGGAAGGGGACTTCGTGTTTGAGGTTCAACCGGACGATGCATTTCCCGAATCGGCGTACTTGTTCCTTGGCCTCCATCACGGTAAGAGCCCAGATGCTGCGTTGCTTGCATCAGCTGATGAGAAAGAAGCAGCTTACTGTGTGAGTGCTCCCTACGGAACGTGGCGCAAGGTGATCGACGGCGCACTCGATCCGATCCAGGGCATGATGATGCGCAAGCTCAAGCTTCAAGGCGATCTGATGAAGATCATGCGCTATCCCAAAGCAGCCAAGGAGATCGTGTCCTGCTGTGCTCTCGTCCCCACACTGTGGCCGGAAGCTTAGGAGGTCGTTATGTGGACCTTTGTATCGCCTCGAATTGTCTTTGGTGAAGACGCTCTCGACACGCTCGCCACGATCCATGGAACGCGTGCCCTGGTGGTGACGGATCCCGGTGTCGTTGAGCTAGGTTTGGCTGATCGAGTGGTTGAACGGCTCGTAGCGGTTGGGTTCCAGATCCAGGTGTTTTCGGAGGTCGAAGCCAATCCTGAGATTCCGACTGTGCAACGCGGAGCCACAATGGCAGCAGAGTTTGAACCCGACTGGATTGTCGGTGTTGGAGGTGGCTCGCCGCTTGATGCAGCCAAAGCGATTTGGGTGTTGTACGAACGACCGGATCTCCAGCCTGCGGAAATCAGCCCATTCATTGACCTAGGGCTACGGAACAAGGCGCGCTTGGTGACGATTCCCACAACGAGCGGAACGGGTGCCGACGTAACCTGGGCCATTGTGCTGTCCGATCCGATCGAACAACGGAAGATGGGGCTTGGCAACTGGGAGAACGCTCCCGATCTGGCGTTGGTTGATCCAGCTATGGCTGCTGGCATGCCCAAGCAGCTGACTGCCGATACTGGACTGGATGCATTGACACATGCTATCGAAGGCTTCACAAGCACCTGGCATACGGATATGACTGACGGTCTCTGTGCACATGCAGCGGCCGATGTCTTCGCCTGTTTGCCTCGCGCTGTAGAGGATGGAACGGACATGGATGCCCGAACCCGAATGCATCATGCAGCAACGAGTGCAGGCTTGGGATTTGGCAATTCAATGGCTTCAATGGCTCATGCCATGGGACATACTCTTGGTGCCATGCTGGGACTCCCCCATGGTCGCGCTGTAAGCCTATGCTTGCCCTATACGCTCGAGTTCATTGCGCGCGAAGCTCCAGAGAGAGCAGCGCTGCTGGCTGCGAGGATTGGCGTTTCATCTGCTGGCGGAGAACAGGGCGCATGCACGCTGGCTCAGGCCGTACGCAATCTTGCTGGGCATATTGGAAACCCTCTATCGCTAGTAGAAGCCGGAATCGATCGAGACGGATTCGAGGCCGTATTGGAGAAGATGGTAGCGGATGCAGAGAACGACACACAGATGATCACTTCAGGCCGAGCGGCAACATCTGCAGAGCTGCGCAGACTGTTTGAGGCTGTCTATGAAGGAAACGCCATTGGTTTCTGATACGGGCATGCGTGTGTTGCACGCAAACTTGTCAACAGGAGTATTCACGGAGAGCACCGTTGACTCGAATACAGCTCGGAGGGTTCTCGGCGGTAGCGGATGGTCTGCTGCAATCATTGCGGGCAAGGCCGTGGCCGACATCGAACCTCTCGGGGCTGACAATCCGTTGATTTGGACAACCAGCCCCATTGTGGGAACGAACCTGCCATCAGCTGGACGATTCAGCGTCTCTGCCATATCGCCACTCACAGGGTTGTGGGGAGAATCTAATAGTGGCGGATTCTTCGGACCAGAATTGCGATTCGCGGGATTCGATGCTGTTGAGGTTCTCGGGCGGTCCGATGTGCCTGTGTGGCTGCTACTGCGCGACGGCCTCGCTGAATTACGAGATGCCACAGAGCTAATGGGACTGGACACCTATCAGACCCAGGATGCGATTCGCGAACAGCTGGGCGATCCCGGCGTGCGTGTTGCCTGCATTGGTGTTGCGGGCGAGAACTGTGTCAAGTACGCATCGATCATGAACGATCACGGTCGTGCTGCCGGGCGCTGTGGCCTAGGCGCTGTCATGGGTTCGAAGAACTTGAAGGCAATTGCCGTGCGTGGAACCGGCACGGTTCCCGTCGATAATCCTGGAAAGTTGGCGGACATCGTTGCCGCCATCTACGAGCATACGAGCGAGGATATGGCAGCTGGGGCCATTCGGATGGCAGGGACTGCTGGATACTTGGATATGGCTGCCATGTATGGCGACCTGCCAATTCGCAATTTCCAGGTTGGCGAGTGGGAAGGAGCAGGCAACCTTTCAGGTGTTCGCATGACAGAGGAATATCTGGTGCGCGGGCGCGCCTGCTTCAAGTGTCCGATTGCTTGTGGTCGGGAAACGCGAGTTCCGAAACGCGGACTCAATCGTGTCGACGGACCGGAGTTTGAAACGCTGGGAGCCCTAGGTTCGATGCTCCAAATTGACGATTTGGAAGCGGTGATCGAGGCTGGCCATCTGTGCAATGTCTATGGACTAGATACCATTTCGACGGGCGGAACGCTCGCTTTGGTTTGTGAGTTGTTCGAGCGAGGAGTACTCGACGCTTCGCAAACCGGTGGCATGACTTTTCGATACGGCGAACCGCAGATGCTTGCTCCAGCCATCGATGCGATCGCTCGACGAACGGGATTTGGTGTGCAAATGGCCGAAGGTAGCCGGCACGTGGCGAAAGAAGCTGGCGTTCCTGAGCTGGCAGTGACGGTTCGAGGCATGGAAATACCCATGCACGACCCGCGTGCTTTCCACGGCCAAGCCGTCGCCTATGTTCTGTCTTCTCGTGGTGCCTGCCACATGCAGGGCGACATGTACACCGTAGATACAGGACAGATCGAATTGGAGTTCTTGAGGATTGAGCCTGGAGATCGGTTCGAGTCCAGTGAAGCCAAAGGCCGAATGGCTGCGCGTCAGATGATTTGGCGGACGCTGTATAACGCATTGGATTGGTGTCAGTTTCAGAATCCGGGAACCGATCTTGTTGTGAATGCAGTGAACGTGGTAACGGGGTGGGATCTATCGCTGGATGAGCTGATGTCGACAGGCAAACGAATCCTTGCTGTGAAGCGATGGATCAACCAGCAGCGGGGATCGACAGCCAAAGATGACTGCCTCCCACCGGCATTATTGGTGCCTCTTGAAGATGGAGGCACCCTGGGAACTGTGCCCGACATGAGGGCGATGCTAGCAGGAGCATACGATGAGCTCGGATGGAATGCAGAGGGCTTTGTCTCCGAGGAAACATTGCGTGTGCTCGGCGCGCAATTGGAGGACTAGGATCCTTCTCTGATCCACACACGAAATCTTCACAAACCTGCTGGACCCTTTATGTATGCGGCGCTCAGGATCAGATCGAAGACCAGTAGGCCGAAAGCCACGTCCAGGCTCTCTTGGCGACCTCCATCAAGAGGCGGCCGGCAGGATGAGGAACGCTCTGGGATCTAGTCAGCTGCCGATTGCCCCGACTTCCGAAAGCGATCGTCTACTGATGCAGGCTGAACGAGCGGTGCGTCACAAGATTCGATGGCGCAAGACGCTGCCGCTCAACCTATTGACATTCCTGCCCGGTCTTTTGTTTATCGGCACTCGATCCAAAGTCGTCCTTGCTTTGTTTGTCTTCACCTACCCGCTCGCGCTCGTTGTTCGTGCAATCCTTGCCCGGATTCTGTCTGCGTGGATTGGGACCGAAGAGGCGTTGCTGCGAATCGAATACTCGAAACTCAGTGCCGAAGCGGACCTGGTTTCAGCGGAACGGGGCGATAGCCATCGACGGGAGCACACTATTCCATGAAGTCGAGAATCCAGATTTCCACGCTCTCTGGCAATGCCTCCGAATCAATCACTACCTGGTGAGTCTCTTGCTCAATCATCGTGTGGATGGATTCAGCTAGCAGGACGAAATCTGATAGAGGAGCAATGGTTGGCCAGGGCGTTATTCCCTCCACGTTGTAGTGCATGGGAAAGACAATCTTCAGAGAAGGCAATTGAGCAATGACAGTCAATGCTTCGGTCGCGTCAATGGTGAAGGCACCTCCAACAGGCAGGAACAATACGTCAACGCCTTCCAGTGCGGTGATCTGTTCCTCGGTTAGTACCTTGCCGAGGTCGCCAAGGTGGGCAAATCGAAGTCCGCCGACCTCGAAACTGAGCAAGCATACATAGCCGGATCCTCCGCCCAATGCTGTTACGTGACTTGCCCCAGTAACACGAACGAGCAAATCATCAGTAACAGTGAGGTCTCGGTCCTGAACACGTCCCATTCTGTCCCAAGGCTTGATCTCAATTGGATCTCCCAAAATGCGATCGCTCTCTCTGTTGCACGAGGGACAGTGGTCGATGTGAGAATGCGTCATCAATACGATGTCCGCTGGTTGAGGCAGTGCGGGATAGGGTACATGGGACGCATAAGGGTCGAGCATGATGATGGGGCCTTCTTCCGACTGGATCGTGAAACAAGAATGCCCAAGATAAGTCACGCTGATCGATCCCGCGACGAGCGTGAACCCTACGAGCGTTGCCAGACAAAGGGCAAGAATGAACAGTGCGATTTTCCTCATGGCGATCACCTCGTGCTATTAAACCCCAAACAAAAGCAATATGACAACTTGAGCGAAGATGCACACATGAACATGGTGCTTTCTCCCTCATCAGCACCTCTTCGTAGAGCAGGATGCATGATGGCGCTGCAACGGCACAGGGACATGTCCATGGCCTACGACTCAAGTGCCAGATCGCGGGCATCGTCTGCCCCCATCCTCCTCTTTGCCTCGGTTCCGTGGTAGCAGCGATTTGTACCTCATGAATTGTATCAGTATGGTCACGTGCAAAGGCGATGAGGAGGAACGATGACTCAGCCAACTGCAGCAACGATCCTACGAGAATTGATTCGATTCGATACGACCAATCCTCCTGGCAATGAGCGTGCCTGTATCGATTATCTTGAAGGACTGTTGCGGAATGCGGGTATTGAATCCTCAATTCTGGCAAAGGACTCTCAGCGTCCCAATTTGGTCGCGCGCCTGCCTGGTAGGGGGGAAGCTCCAGGACTCCTGCTGTTTGGTCATGTCGACGTCGTCACGACGGCTCACCAGCAATGGACGGTTCCTCCTTTTGAGGGGCGGATGCAAGATGGTTGTATCTGGGGCCGAGGCGCCCTGGACATGAAGGCAGGCATCGCCATGATGATGTCAGCGATGCTCAGGGCCGCGTCCGACAATTGTCAGCCTGCAGGTGATATTGTGTTTGTTGCTGTCAGTGATGAAGAAGCTGGTGGATCGCTGGGAGCCAAGTACTTGGTGGAAACCCATTCCGCTCTTTTCAAGGATGTTCACTATGCATTGGGAGAGTTCGGAGGCTTCCCTCTCTACATTGGCGATACCCCCGTATACATGATTCAGACGGGCGAGAAGCAACCCTGCTGGTTGGAGGCAACAATTCGTGGGCCTGGAGGTCATGGTGCGCGACCGATGCGCGGCGGAAGTATGGCCCGGCTGGGACACGTGCTTTCAACGCTCAACCGCCGTCGCCTACCGATTCACATCACATCAGTCACCAGACGCATGGTTCATGCCATGGCCAAGGCATTGCCACTGCACAAACGCGCCCTCTTTCGACTGTTGCTGAACCCAAGATGGACGGATCATATTCTTGGCTTGCTTGGAGACACGGGACGCAATCTCGAACCACTCTTTCGCAATACAGTAAATGCGACTCTTGTACGTGGCGGAGAGAAGCCGAACGTAATTCCATCGGAAATCGTTGTGGGCCTAGATGCGCGCCTGTTGCCTGGATTTACCCCCCAGGATTTGTTTGCTGAGCTTGAGGATTTGTTGGGAGAGGCGTTGGAGCTTGAGGTTCTCCTGTTCGATGAAGGCAAGACGGACACAGACATGAATCTATTCCCACTTCTAGCCGACATTCTTGCGAAAGCGCATCCTGGCTCACATCAAGTCCCATATCTGCTACCGGGCAGTTCGGATGCGCGGCATTTTGATGCCTTGGGCATTCAGACATACGGCTTCATTCCAATGAATCTTCCTGCAGGATTCAATTTCTTTGAAACCATCCACGCTGCTGACGAACGCATTCCGATTGATTCCGTTCAATTTGGGGCTGATGCGATGTACCAGGTGATTATTCGCTACGCAGAGCAGGTCTAGAGATAGGGAGCTAGCAGTTTCAAGATCTTGGCGAGAGGCTCAATGTCGTCTTCAGTGAACTGGCTCAAGTCAGACGAATCCACATCGAAAACGGCAACCACTCGATCCTCCTTTAGCAACGGAATCACGATTTCGCTCTTCGATCGAGAATCACAAGCGATATGGCCTGGGAATGCACTGACATTGTCAACAACAACGGGCTTTTTGGTGCGCACGGCCTGAACGCAAACACCTTGTCCTTTGAGGATTTGGCAGGCAACTGGACCTTGATAGGGGCCAGCGTGCAATTCGTCTTCACCAGCTACGAAGTAGAATCCCGTCCAGAAATGGTGACTCATCTTGGCGTGAAGAACGGCGCAAATAGTAGCCATGGCTGCTTGAAGTGTCGGTGATTTATCCTCAATCAAGTCTCGCAACTGCGTTGCTAGCCGTCCATATCGAGCGGCGCGTCTCGCATCCATTGAACATCCTCCTTGAGCACTCTCACGCAGTATATCGTGGTCGGCTTAGCCGACCACGTTGTTCCATTGAGAAGCTGTCCGAGGAATAACTACGGCTGCTCCGCCTACGTTGTTCCTTTGAGAATATGCTCGAGGAATAACTACGGCCGCATCGCTAATCAGCACTTGCACCAAATGGTTCTAGAAGTGGTCGCGATCAATCGAAATGCTCCGCGACCACTCGAAAGCGTTCGGCGACCATCAGAAATGGTCGGCAAGGTATGGAGAGGTTTTTGGGAAATCCTGGCCTCGATACGTGTCCAGCGCTTCGGCACGTTTCGCACGGAACATCTCGTTGAAGGTCGAGAATCCAGAGATCACGCTTGACAAGGCGCCGATTCCACAACTCACGTCGGCTTGTTCTCCTCGTTCGATTCGGAGAATCCCTGAATCGATTGTTAGCACCCATACGCCCTGATTCCAGGAAGCTTGGGAATCCGCTACGTCAACGGCCACACACATGTCTGGCATCTCCATCGATAAGCCGTCGAGTGCCTCCATCGAGACGATGCGGATCATGAACTCATCGCTTACCGAGGTTTTCGTAGGCCGATCCGAGAAATACGGCCAGAGCTCGGTATCCAATGGAAGGTTCAGTCGAATCGTCGAGACCTGATGCGACAATCGTTTGAGATATCGCAGCATCTCATGCAGTGCGTTTTCGTTGCCAGGCGCCAGAAGGTTGACAGTGAATGTCGAGCGATATTCAGCGGCCTTGCGCGACAATTCATACTCCATTAGACCGAGCATATCTCCATTTTGGGAGAACCGAACGACACCACGTGTTGCCACATCCGGGCTCCACGCAAGCACTTCCATGCGACTGGCCCACTGCTGCCGGCTTCGTTGCGCGAGCGTGCCATGTTTGCTTGCGTAATCGTTATAGAACGCCATTGACTCTTCATCTGGAATGGGCAGGTCTGCAGATACGATATCAGGACCTGATGATTCAGGAACGCAAAGGCCGCTTGGGCTAAGCTCGATGGTTTGGCGTCTCGTAAATTTCTCCCATCCATAGTTACGATAGAAGGATTCATCAAAGGGGTCTAGAACTGAAACGACGTTGCCTCGCTCTTTCATGGTTTGCAGAGCATGGGTCAGCATGGTGCGTACGGTACCCTTTCCTCTTGCATCTAGACGTGAGCACAACAAACCGATACCGCCCATTGCGACAAGTGAATCTCGCAACCGCATGTCAAAGTCATATAGCATGAACGCAGACAGTAAAGCCTCGCCATCATAGACACCATACAGTTTGCGCTCGTGGTCGATGGCAGAAGACAGCCATTCCTCAACAGAGCCCTGCTCTGAGTATCTCAGTGCATAGGCCGATCGGGCAATCGGTAATACCTGGCGTGGGTCATCGAGTTCGCGATAGCTATACATAGAACCTCCAGAGGCTCATTGTACTAGGCCACGATTCCGCGGGCATCAGTAGTACTCGGGGATTCCGTCTCACTCTGTTGCGGGGATTCAGTGGCAAGAAGGACGGAATTGCCTGTTCGGGGTGAACGCGAATGATGGATCCAGAGTTGCGAGCTGCGTCCTGTGAGATGGAATGGTATCCCAAAAACCGGCCACAATCGCCGGTATTGACCCGTGAGATGCACGTTGCCTCTATGCATCTATCAGCCTGTAGTTCATGGAGAGTCAATCCTTGACGCGAGATCCGAATGCCGCTACACTGATTTCGAAAACGGAATCATCATTCCGGATAATGGAATGGCGGGTTTCCTCCAGGCACTTCCACAAAGCCGCACATGGTTTCCGTACACAACAGGTTGGAACGGATCGTGCAACACGGAATTGTGATTCTACCTGGTTGAAGGACGGACGATGAACTGGACTCATGAGCAGATGCGCAACCTTCTTGCACCAAGATCTGTTGCCGTTCTCGGCGCGTCTGAACGCAATGGTCCGGGGCGTCAGGTTCTTGTCAATCTTGAGGCGTTGGGTTTCCAGGGAAACATCATTCCTGTGAACCCCAAGTATGAAACGGTTCTCGGATATCCCTGTTATCCGTCGCTTGCAGCAGCAGCTGAGGCTGTAGGAAGTCTTGACGCTGTAGCCATTTTACTGGGCCGCGAACGCGTGCTGCCTGCGTTGAAAGAGGCCTCATCGCTAGGGATTAAAGCTGCTTGGGCATTTGCCAGCGGATTCTCGGAGTCAGACGAATTGGGGCAAACGCTTCACAAGGAGTTGGTAGTCTTTTGTCGTGAGAACAACATGGCATTTTGCGGTCCCAATTGCGTGGGTATTGCCAATCCAGGGGCTTCAGTTGGCCTCTTCAGCGCACCGCTACCAACGTCGTTTCCATCTGGTGGAATCAGTCTTGTTTCGCAGAGTGGCTCGATCTGTCTAGCACTGATCAATGGCGCTAGAGATGTGGGCTTCCGAACGATCGTCTCAAGTGGCAACGAATCTATATTGGACAGCACAGACTATCTAGACTATTTCCTTGATGACCCCGATACCCACGTATTGGCGGCATTCATCGAGCAACTTCGTGATCCACAGCGATTCGTGGAAACTGCCAAGCGAGCCAAGAATGTAGGCAAGCCCTTTGTACTACTAAAGGTAGGGCGATCGGAAATCGCTCGGCGTGCGACAGTGGCTCATACTGGCGCTCTTGCGGGTTCCGATGATGTCTACGACGCCGTGTTTCGCAAGCATGGTGTGATCCGCGTTCATGACCTGGATGAAATGATGCAAACAGCAGCCGCGTTTTCTGGCTGCCATGGAACATTCCCCAAAGGGCCAAGAGTGGGAATGCTGACGCTGTCAGGAGGAGCAATCAGCCTGGCTGCAGATACTGCTGAAGGCTCGAATCTCACATTCCCTGAGTGGTCTGAAAGTGCTGTTGCTTCATTCGCACGGTTTTTGCCTGACTATGCTGACATCTCGAACCCACTTGACGCGTGGGGAAGCGGTCGACTTGAGGACACATACAAAGACTGCATCCAAATCGCTGCAGCTGATGACGTAGATATGGTGGTGCTGTCGCAAGATGCGCCAGCAGGGATAGCTGACGCGCAGAGGGATCAGTTTGCTATCGTCGCACGGGCGGCTGCTGAAGCTCGCACAAGAATGAACAAGCCGATGATTGCCATGAGCCATCTGTCAGGCGGACTCGACCCTGAGCTGCGAGACATCTTCACCCAAGCGGGCGTACCCCTTTTGCAGGGAACGCGTGAGAGCTTGCGTGCTATTGAGCACCTGACGACGTTCGGCGTGGGGCAAGCAGCGACTGCGTCTCCTCGTGAACCTATGGATCAATCTGCGGTCTTTGCCTCCGAGCACATGGGTGTTCTTGATGAAATTGAGAGTAAGAAGCTATTCGCTCGAGCGGGGATACCCTGCATTGAAGAACAGGCATGCCTTGTGATCGAGGACGCGACCGCTGCAGCTGCTGAGATAGGTTATCCAGTAGTGGTCAAGGGGATTTCAGCATCCATTCCTCACAAGACCGACGAAGGATTGGTTCTCCTCAACATAATAGATGAAGCCGGTCTTCGCGCCGCCTTCAAGGACATCCGCGATCGTATGATTGCGCTCTCTGTCGTTGAGCCGACGATCGTTGTTCAGCGGATGGAGAGAGAGGCAGTTGCAGAAATGATTGTTGGTGTCGCACGTGATTCGTCCTTCGGTCCATGCGTCATCCTTGGATTGGGAGGGAAGTGGGTGGAGATTGCCTGCGAACGGTCAATCGGGTTGCCGCCACTTCAGGTTAGTGAAGTGATCTCCATGATGAAGGATCTCCAGGGCGGTCGACTGCTTGAGGGATCACGTGGACTAAGAGACGGAGACATCGAAGCACTCACGAACGTACTTCTAAGAATCAGCGATCTCGCTCTTTCAAGCCCTTCCAATTTGCTTGCAATGGAGATCAATCCTTTGCTCGTACTGCCTAAGGGAAGAGGGGTTGTTGCTGTGGATGGACTGATTGAGTTTGCAGGTAACCGCGATGAAACGCGAGGGGAGCGACACGAATGACCAAAGCGCTGCTATCGGGAAATGAGGCATTGGCTCGAGGAGCCTACGAGGCAGGGATTCAGATAGCGACCGGGTATCCGGGAACGCCAAGTTCTGAGATCCTGGAAGCAGTTGCCAAGCACTATGGCGAGGATATCTACGCTGAGTGGTCCACCAATGAGAAAGTTGCCATGGATGCGGCGGCGGGAGCGGCCTACTCGGGGCGACGAACGATGGTTACGACCAAGCAGGTTGGAATGAATGTCTTGGCGGACTCGCTTCTCTATACCATCTATACAGGGATGGAAGCGGGCCTTGTCATTGTGACAGCCGACGATCCTGGCATGTTCAGTTCACAGAACGAACAAGATAATCGCTGGTACGCCAAACTAGCCAAGATCCCCTTGCTGGAGCCGTGTGATAGCCAAGAGTGTAAAGATGCAATCCTCAAGGGGATTGAGTTATCCGAGAGATTTGACACGCCCGTACTCATTAAGACGACGATGCGGACATCACATTCCAAGAGCATAGTTGAGCTAGGCACCCGACCGGAAACGCCACGCGACGTGCCTCCATTCACTCGCAATCAGCGCAAATATGTATGCACGGCCATGTGGGCGAAAGAACGTCATCCAGTGGTCGAGCAACGACTCGTCGAGATGGCTGATTTTGCTGAAACGATGCGTGAAAACCGGATAGAGATGCGAGATAGTTCGCTTGGAATTATCACTGCCGGGGTTCCCTATACCTATGTGAGAGAAGTATTCCCGACTGCTTCGATCCTAAAGCTTGGGATGACCTATCCACTACCGCAAGATCTGATTCGAACCTTCGTCGATGACGTCGAGCAGGCTATCGTGGTCGAGGAACTTGATCCGTTCTTGGAAGAACAAATACGGGCCATGGGATTGGACGTCACGGGCAAGGAGCACTTCCCGGCATGTGACGAATTGATCCCAGACCTGCTGCGTCAGTACTCAGTGGACGCTGGTTTGCTCGACGCCCCCAAGGGCGATGATCTGATTGAGAAGATTGACCATCTACCGCCGCGAGTTCCCGTCCTTTGCGCTGGATGTCCCCACCGGTCGACCTACTTCTGGTTGGCACGAATGGGGGTTCCCGTCGCAGGAGATGTTGGATGCTACAACCTTGGATGCCTTCCCCCGTTCAATGCGCAACACACCATGGGATGCATGGGTGCAAGCATTGGCGTGCTGCATGGGATGTCCATTGCCGGTGCGCCTGAGAAGGGTGTGGCAACGATTGGCGATTCGACACTGTTCCATTCTGGATTGCCCGCATTGGCCAATATGGTTCACAACCAAAGCAAGGGCGTTGTCATTGTCATGGACAACGGCACAACGGCCATGACAGGACATCAAGACCATCCCGGAACGGACTGGTCGCTGCATGGGAAGACAGCGCCACGAATTCCCATTGAGCCTCTCGTACGAGCCATGGGTATTGAGAAGGTCGTCCCAGTAGATGCTTTCGATACGGCTGCAGTGAAGGCTGGGCTGGATGATTGTCTTGCATTTGATGGGCCCTCGGTTTTGATTACCGAAGGACCGTGTGTGCAGGTCACGAAACCCGATTTGGCAACCTATTCTGTTGATTCGGATGCCTGTATCGCTTGTGGAACCTGCTTCAAGCTTGGCTGCCCGGCGATCGTGAAGTCCAATCTCGTTCACGAAGCCACGGGCAAACACAAAGCGGAAATCGATTTAACGCAGTGTGTGGGCTGTGACATGTGTCGACAGGTTTGTCCGACGTCGGCCATCCATCGACCTGGAGAGGGGAGTTCCAAATGAGCAGAGCTGACATTCTTGTAGCAGGCGTCGGAGGACAGGGCACGCTCCTGGCGAGCAACATCCTATCTGAAGTTGGCATGCGAGCTGGCTATGACGTGAAGAAGTCGGATGTCCTCGGTTTGTCTGTTCGCGGTGGTAGTGTTCTCAGCCATGTGCGATGGGGAAGTGAAGTAGCATCTCCCGTCGTTCCCCAAGGGTCAATGACTCACCTGCTTGCCTTTGAGCCGTTGGAAGCCCTGCGCGGACTCCATCTGATGAATCGCAGCGCTCAGGTCCTGTGCAACTCGCAGCCCATTCCTCCTGTCTCCGTGAGTAGTGGGGATTTGACCTATCCGAGTATGGAAACCGTCGAAGCGCAGCTGACTAAAGAGATTGCAGCGGTTCAGATGATTAGCGCCACCAAACTTGCCATGGAGATGGGCAATCCGCGCGTCACCAATGTCATCATGCTGGGAGCATTCTCCACGTACTTCGATATTGACCCGCACGTCTGGCTTGATGTGGTGCTAGCAGGCGTTCCCGAGAAGCATGCCGAACTCAATGGCGCGGCGTTCCAAGCTGGACGCGATTTGCTCGCAAAGGAGTAGTCATGAGAATCCTGGTTATCAATCCAAATAGCTCGATCGAGATGACACAGTCGATCCGTGAGACACTGGAACGAATCAAGAGACCTGATACGTCTGTCGAGGTCGTTCGACTGGAGAATTCTCCATGTGCCATCGAATCGGCGACAGATGGGGCGATGATTGTTCCAGACCTTCTCGACAAAGTGAGATGGGCGAACCAGGAGAATTTCGATGCTGTAATTATTGCCTGCTTCTCTGACCCGGGGCTCGAACCCGCACGAGAGGTATCTGATGTCCTGGTCACGGGTATCCAACAAGCGACACTGGCAGCGGCAAGCATACTTGGCCACCAATACACAATTCTAACGCCGCTGTCTGCGCGTATTCCTTCGAAAGAACAAGACGTACGCCGCTTCCGAATGGATGCGTCGTGTGCGTCAGTGAGGGCGCTGGATCTAACGGTTACGCAAACAGAAGCTGATCCTGGACTGACCAAGCGTCGCGTGAAGGACGTCGCCAAGGTAGCCATTGAAGAAGACGGAGCAGAGGTCATCATTCTTGGCTGCGCTGGAATGGTGGGATATGGAGAGGAACTGGAGCGGGACTTGAGAGTCGTTGTTCTTGATCCAACGACTGTTGCCTTCAAGATGACGGAAGCCCTTGTGGAGATAGGAATTCGCCATTCCAAGAGAGCGCTGTTTGCCACCCCCCCAGCCGGAGATGAAGGTGGGCGCACATGAAAATTCTGGTCATCAACATCAACACATCAGCCACGATTACTGACAAGATTCGCGGCGTGATTGACAGCATCAAACGCCCGGAGACGCAAGTTGATGTCGTTTGTCCCGAACATGGCCCGATCACCATTGATTCATCCTTCGATGAAGCCTTTGCTGTTCCTCCTACATTGGAGTTGGTGAAGGCGGCTCAAGGTAGCGACTACGACGCCATTCTTCTTGCTTGCTTCTGTGATGCCGGTGTGGAGGCAGCGAGAGAGATCTCAACGATCCCCATCATTGCCATGGAAGAAGCAACCTACGCCGTCGCCCTGACACTGGGCAACAAATTCGGTTTGCTGACCGAGAAGCGACCGCGGATTGCCATGAAGGAGCGACATGTGCGGCGTGCAGGTCTACTCCTGCGATTGGCGTCTATACGAGCCTTAGAGCTTTCGACAGCTGACTTGGATGCGAGACCAGAGGAAACGAAACGTCGAGGATTGGAGCTGGCAAAGCGAATGATCGAAGAAGACGGTGCAGAGGTGCTCATTCTCGGTTGCGCAGCAATGGCTGGCTATGGAGATGACATTCAAGATCAACTGGGTGTGCCCGTTCTCGATCCCACAGTCGTTGCCTTCAAGTACACAGAGATGATTGCGGACATGGGGGTCACCCATAGCCGGGTAGGCCTTTATCACCCGCCCTTGCCCAAAGAATTCAAATAGCCGACGTGTTTCTGAGTTCTTTGGGACACGGAAGTAGATCGAGAAATAGCAGGAGGAAATGCAATGTCTGAGAGCGTTCTTGCAAGAAATGCCGCAACACGAGTGGGGCGAGCCCCTCTCGGTGACCGAGAGACCCTGCTTGAATTGGCACAGGGGAAGAAAGACCTCATTAAGTTGGGACGAGGGGATCCTGATCTCGATACGCCTTCTGTGATTATTGAGGCGGCTGTAGATGCGCTTCGAAATGGCTACACGCACTATACACACTGGGCCGGACTTGCTGAATTGCGCAAGGCCATCGCAGAGAAGCTCGAGCGCGACAACGGGCTTCACTACGATCCCAGCAGTGAAATCGTCGTGACAACGGGTGGCCAGGAAGGCATGAATGTCATTTTCCAGGGCCTCTTGAATGAGGGGGATGAAGTACTTATCGCTGATCCCTATTACACGGCGTACAAGAATGTCATCAATCTAGCGGGCGGCGTGCTGCGTACGATCCCTACAGAAGGCAAAGACGATTTTGCGCTTCAGCCAGAACAGCTCGAAGCAGCGATCACTGACAAAACGAAAGCGCTAGTGGTCGTGTCTCCGAACAATCCGACGGGTGGAGTGATCCCCCCCGAAACGATGGAGAAGATCGCAGCCGTGGCAGTCAACCATGACTTGGTCGTGATTTCAGACGAGATTTATGAACAGATCGTCTATGACGATGTGAAGCATGTGAGTATTGGCACGTTCCCAGGTATGAAGGAACGAACGGTTGTATTGAACGGGTTCTCCAAAGCCTATTCCATGACTGGATGGCGAATCGGCTACTTCGCCGCACCAAGCGACTTTGTCGACCTTGTCCAGATGGTGAAATACAACTTGACGATTTCCGTCAACCATGCCACGCAAGCGGCGGCGCTCGCAGCTCTGAGTCCAGAAGGACAAGCAAGCATTGCAAAAACTCGGGCGATCTACAGCGAGCGTCGTCGGGTTCTCATGGCTGCCCTAGATGAAATGGGACTTGAGTATTCCTATCCGGGTGGTGCGATGTATGTGTTCGCAAATATCGGCCCCACGAAGAAGACGTCGTTCGAGTTCTGCCGGGACCTGTTGCTGGATGCAGGTGTTCAAATCTTCCCTGGAACAACGTATGGGACAGAAGGCTACGTGCGAATATCGATTCTGGCTCCAACAGAACAGCTCAAGGTTGCGGCCCAACGGATGGGCGAGGCAGTCAAGAAATACATTGCAGAGGACAACGCTTAGTTTGAGAGGAGTCGTATGTACTTAGTCACAGGAGCTGCCGGATTCTTCGGTATTCACGCAGTGAAGCTTCTGGTTGAGGCAGGTCAGGATGTCGTTGCATTGGGAACATCAGGCTTCCCTCCAGGGACCCGTGCCTACTTCGGAACTGAAGGGGAGAAGCATGTCACATTCGAGACATGCGACATTAGCGATCGCGAAGCTGTGCACGCCATTTACTCGAAGCACTCGATCGAACGGGTCATTCATGCTGCAGTGATGACCGTTCTTGGAGAGGATGAAGTCGGCCGCGAGCGCCGAATGACTGAGGTCAATGCGTTGGGAACCCTTCATCTATTGGAGGGCGCGCGCGAGCATCATGTGAAGCGCTTCGTCTATGTGAGTTCCTCGGGGATTTACGACTCGTATGGACAGGGCGTATCTCCTGTGCCTGAGTCGGTCTCTATCGTTCCGGGTAGTAACGGCATGTATCGAATCTGCAAAATCTACAGCGAGATGGTTTGCCAGAACTTCCAGCAAAATGGAGATCTTCAGATTGCTATTGGCAGAATCGGGTCCCCGTACGGTCCGTGGGAGCGTCCCACGAGAACACGAAAGGGCATGTCCCTCATCTACCAGCTGGTCAACCTGGCTGTTCGAGGTGAAGAAGCCGTCGTCTATGGCCGTGAGTTGACGCGGGATTGGACACACATGCGAGATATCGCTCGTGGCTGCACTTTGTTGGCTTCGAGTGAGCCCAAAGCCCTTCATCATTCGATCTACAACGTTACTGGAGGCATTGTCGCGTCGATTGGGCGCGTGTTGGAGGCGCTTTCGACGCTTTGCCCAGATTTTCACTATCGCTTTGTGGATGATGCGAATGAAGCGAATATCCACGCCTTCATTCCATGGGCTCGAGGCCCCCTCGATATTTCCCGACTGCAGCACGACTGCGATTTCTCTCCTGAGTACACGATTGACGCCGGTCTTGAAGACTATGTGAACTGGGCGCGGCTACAGCAGACACAGACAGAACAGTAAGCCGGGAATGGCCGGTGAGGCCAGCGCCCGAGGAGGTCATGATGGTAGATAAATTGAAAGTTGCAGTGCTTGATGCGGTCACTGATGAATTCGAGAAGCGATGGCAGGCAGATCTTGAGGGTCTGGCCATCGACTTGATCCTAGTAAGAGATTCCGGAGAGCAAGCACTGAAGGACAAGATTGCTGGGTCCCACATCGTCATTACTCGGCGAAGAGCGATTGATGCCAGTGTCCTGGAAGCCGCTGGTGATTCGCTCCGCCGAGTCATTAAGTTGAGTCGATGGTCGCTGGATGTGGATCTTGAAGCCTGCAAACAAAAGGGTGTTGAGGTCAAACACATTCCACAGCTTGGCTGCATAACTGTGGCAGAGCATGCGATGACATTCCTTCTGATGTGCGCTAGGGACATGATCCATTCTCATCTCGGTGTGGTGAGCGGCGAATACCGCGAGCATGGACTGACCCCTGAGATGACAACGGAGCGTAGTTTTGCCTTCAAGTGGAATCCTGTGACTCCTGTCGAACCCTATGGCCAGACCTTGGGTATTGTTGGCTTCGGAGAAATTGGCAAGGAGTTGGCAACAAGAGCCAAGGCGTTCGGCATGAAGATCCTCTATCACGATCAATATCGACCGCCCTCAGACATCGAAGCAGAGCTCGACGCGGAGTATCGTGACCTTGACGCACTTCTCGCGGAGTCCGACTTCATCTCGTTGCACATCCCGCATACGCCAGCCACAGAGAAACTGATCAATGCTGACTCTTTCAAGAAGATGAAGTCAACGGCCTACATCCTTAACGCCTGCCGCGGCGGCGTCATTGATGAGATGGCTATGGTGGATGCCCTCAAGTCAGGCGAGATTGCCGGAGCTGGACTGGATGTGTTTGTCAAAGAGCCCCTTCCATTTGATCACCCCCTCGTGGCCTTGGACAACGTTGTGTTGTCCCCCCATATCGGTGGTGGAGCAGGGACAGGGCGAGCTGATCAGCGTAATCAATTGCACGCGCTGATTTCCGAACTGCAGTAGAGACGGCGAATCGTCGGAATTGAGACAACAGATGTGCTGCGATGTGGAATTGAATACTAAGAAGGCGCGTTGGGAGAGGATCGTGAAAGCCCCGAATATAGCGGGAGACGATTCATACGAAAGAATTGACAAAGAGGTTGCATCTCTCTATTATGGTAATGAGATGGCATAACGTGCCACGATATGAAACGCCTCGTATCGAGTTGGCAGCCACCGCAACCTATCTACTAGATCCACCAAGGAGGTGAGGCCAAGGCAAACGCACAAACGTATGGTGCGCAGTGTACGTCCCTGGGGCGATTGCCATTGCACCTGAACTTGGAGCAATACCTAAGACAGTGTTCGAACGACAACAAAAGGTTTGGGAGGTATCTCTAGTGAAAATGAGACACATAGGTAGACTGTTTCTCATGGTGGTCATGGGCGTTCTCGTCCTGAATGTTGCCGCATTCGCGACCGCTAGCGACGAAATTGTTGTAGCACATATTGGACAGATCACTAGCATCGATCCATCTTTCGCCAACTTCTCCAGCAACTCAAACACCGTATACAGTGCGGTGTATGAGACGCTGCTGAATTTCGCGCCAGCGTCACTGACGCAGTACGTCCCGATGCTCGCGACTGATGTCCCTTCGAGGGACAATGGCTTGATCATTGATACGCCAGGTGGCGAAACACTCATTACGTTCCCCATTCGCCAAGGCGTCAAGTTCCACAAGGGCGGAGACCTAACAGCTGAAGACGTCAAATACAGCTTCCTGCGTAAACTAACGCTCGAAGGTCCAGGAGGAGAGTCGGCGGTCGTGCTTCAGTCTCTCATTGGATACGAAAGCCTCGACGCATGGGCAGTTGCTTTTGAACCGGGCATTGAAACGTTCCCTGAAGCCTCTGACGCCACTGTTCAGGCAATGTTCACGGTCCTTGATGGTGCAATTACGGTCGACGGCAATAACGTCACGTTCAGGCTAGCGCAGCCGACGGGTCTATTTGTTCAGTTCATCTCTCACTACCAGGCCGCAGGTATCATCCTGGACAAGGAATGGACTGTTTTGCAGGGTGCATGGCCGGGAACGGCTGAAACCTGGCAAGACTACTACAACCCGGCCGAAGAAGATTCGGCACTGTATGCATCTGCAAACGGAACTGGCCCATTCATGATCACACGATGGGACGCTTCCAATCAGGAAATGTCTCTGACGCGATTTGAAGAGTATCGGAGAGGCCCCGCCGCCATCAAGACGATTCGCTTGCAGTATGTCGAAGAGTGGTCCACGCGTCTCCTCATGCTTCAAGCCGGCGACGCCGACTTTGCCTACGTACCTCCGAATTTCATGCCTCAGATTGAAGGACTCGAAAACGTTACTATTGCCGACCCTTCTCCGTCCGGCGTGATTCGCGTTGTCTTCTTCCAGTGGCCCATCGAGGGAACTCGATTCACGGGAAGCGGCCAGCTTGATGGAGCAGGAATCCCGGCAGACTTCTTTGCCGACCTCAATGTTCGTAAAGGCTTCTTGCATTCCCTGAACTGGGATCAGTACACCAATGAACTGCTTGGTGGAAACGCTTTCCAGATCAAGGGTGCTTGCTCCCTGCTCTGCGCTCCGAATGAACAGGACATCCCAGTCTATGTTTATGATTTAGCGCTTGCTGAAGCCTACTTCAAGGCTGCATTTGACGGTGCTGTCTGGGAGAACGGATTCATGTTCACTGCTGTTCACAACGCCGGAAACTTCCTTGCCAAGTCGGCATTGGAAATGATCCGCGAAGAACTGCGTGCTATGAACCCGAAGTTTGACTTCGCAATCCATGAAGCCACGTGGAACGAATTCATCCCGTTGCGAACCAGCAGCCAGATTCCGTTGTTCTATAGCGGCTGGGGCTTCGACGATCCAGCAGGGTACGGTACGGTCAATGCCTACATGGCCAGCGACGGCTACTTCAATCCTTACATTCCGGGCTTGGTAGAACTCGCACAGCAGCCTGGTGGAATTGACGACCTTCTTGACGAAGCACTTCAGACGTTCGACGATGCCGAACGCAATGACCTGCTTGCCGAAGTGATGACGATCTCCTACGAGAACGCCACGCATCTTTGGATGGTCGAAGAAGCCGTACAGATGGTGTACCGAAGCGAAGTCAAGGGTTGGACGCATAGCCCTGTGCAACCAGGAATCAACATGCCTGGTATCGTTTGGTACGACCTCTACAAGAACTAGTTCTAGGTATACGCTAAAACGGGTGTCGGCCAGAGAGTTGGCCGGCACCCTTCTCAAGCCTTTAATGGTGAAGGCGAAGAGGAATAGCACGTCCATATAAGGATGAGGTGAACTAAGGTGTGGGCCTATATCGTACGGAGGCTGTTGATTTTTCCCATTACCCTGGTGGGTTTGTCAGTGTTGGTATTCTCCCTGAGTACGTTCTTGACGCCCGAAGAACGACTGATGGCGTATATCCATAGCCCACTGCAGGTAAGAAGTCCCGAAGTCGTTCAGCAGATGATTGAGAAGTTCGGGCTACGAGATCCCGTATACCAACAGTACGGTCGCTGGTTCAAGGGTGTTGTGCGTGGAGACTTCGGCTTTTCAACCACAGCGCAAGCGCCGGTGTTTGAAGCGATCATGACTCGATTGCCCGCCACATTGGAACTGGTATTGTTCGCCATATTTCCCATCATCATTGGCGGGGTAGTACTCGGGGTTATCTCAGCTGCCAATCACAACAAACCACTCGACCATGTCACGCGATTGGTGGCCATAACAGGCTGGTCGATGCCAACGTTTCTGTTAGCCCTGCTCATCATGATGGTCTTTTACGGAGAGCTACGGTGGTTCTTACCTCAACGTATGAGCTACTGGGCGAAGGATATCATCCTCTCAGCGGATTTTGTTCGCTATTCAGGGATGAATGTCTTAGACGGCATGTTGAATCACCGTTGGGACATTGTCGGTGACTCATTGCGACATATCATGATGCCGATGCTAACTCTTGTTCTCGTGGATTGGGCATCGCTGTGTCGCATTACGCGCTCGAGCATGTTGGAGTCCTTGCATCAGGACTACATCCGAACTGCCAGGGCCAAGGGGCAGCACGAACGCGTCATCATCTTTAGGCACGCCCTGCGCAATGCGATGCTGCCTGCGGTTACGTTCGGTGGCATGTTGATAGCCTGGCTGCTAGCAGGTGTTGTCATTACGGAAACCATCTTCAATTACGAAGGTGTCGGTAGTTTCGCTGCTGCGGCTGCGCAGCATCTCGATTTTGCTGGCATTCTTGGATTCGCGATGTTCTTCGGAACCTTGATGATCTCCATGAATCTTTTTGTCGATCTCACATATGCCTTCCTCGACCCTAGGGTCAGATTGGACTAAGCCATGCGAAAGAAATTAAAGCTGCTGTTTATTAAGAATCCAGTTGGCCTCCTTAGCGGGATCATTCTTGCGGTCTACATTCTTGTCGCAATCTTCGCTCCGTTTATTGCGCCGACCCCTCAATACAGATCTTCCTATGAGATTCCGCGCGATGGTTTTGCGATCTCGCCCAAACCGCCAAGTGCCGAGCACTGGTTTGGGACGACAGAAGGCCAGTTCGACCTTTTCTATGGTGTGATTTGGGGAACGCGAACAGCGTTCAAGATTGCAGCAGTTGTTGTGAGTGCAGGCTTTCTTCTCGGTGTCTTGATTGGCGGGATCTCTGGGTTTGCCGGTGGTGCTGTTGATGAAGTCATGATGAGGATCACTGACATCTTCCTCTCATTCCCGTTCTTGCTTGCGGCGATGGTTCTGGCGACAGTGCTTGGACGGGGCTTGGGGAGCATGATGATTGCCCTGGTTGTCTTTAGATGGATGACCTATGCGCGTCTTGTTCGCAGTGAGGTGCTCCGATTGAAGCAGATTGCCTACATTGAAGCAGCGCAAGCTATTGGAGCCTCGAATTTGCGCATACTCCTGCGGCACATCCTGCCGAACTCCATTTACCCAGCCATGATTCAAGCAAGTATGGATATTGGACGCGTCGTCATGTCTGCTTCTGCCTTGAGCTTCCTAGGCCTGGGCACTGAGGCTGGATATGCTGACTGGGGACAGCTTATTAGCTTGGCCCGCAACTGGATTGTTGGCGGCGGCCAGGGAGCTTTCCAGTACTGGTATACCGTCATCTTCCCGGGCGGCGTCCTGTTCATGTTCGTTCTTTCGTGGAACATTCTGGGAGATGCCCTCCGTGATGTGTTTGATCCAAGGATGCGAGGCGTGCATTAGAGCATGAGTTGACTAACCGTTTATCTTGAGGTGAACGTCTTTGGGGACGGCACATCGAGACAGAACTACTCCAGCGTGACAGTCGAGGACTTCTCGACTGTCACGTTTCACATTCCAGAATGGCGCACCCAATGCGCACCACCAGGCTCAACGCTGCAATGATAGGGAACTGCGACGACGTTGGATGTCGGAGATCGCGTATGATTGGAGCTTACCGCATCAGCAGACGGCAGTAGAGTCCTGCATAATGGTCGACTGCCGTGCACCGAGGTGATGGTGGCGGATCACATTGCATTGCGCATTCAGGAATAGCGTTGCTTATAGTGGTTGACTCGGGCACCGTTATCTATATACTGGTCATGTAGATCGCCTAGCTGGAGGTGATGTTGTACTCCGAAAGGCTATTTCAAATCGAATCTAGAGATCTGGAGTCTCGGAAGGATTTGAGTCAAGGATGCACTTGCATGCGATGCTCTGATGTTGCCGGATAGTGAAGCAGGCTGTTCGTAGCACTGCAGTGGGTGACGCGGACCGTTGTTCGCGTATCCGATTCTGACTGGGCTTTGCTGGAAAAAGGGCCGCCGTCAGTTTCATTCAGCAGCGTTCCGGCCAACTCGTGTCCAGGCGCGTATCTTGACACGGCTGGACGAGGTCCGATTCCCCGTGTGGGAGACCGCACGGGGGATACCTTGGAGGAATAGGCATGTTTCATTATTCGAGCCTGCTACTTGCGGGGACTATCCCCGCGCTCCTCACGGCAACGCCATGGGGAACTTGGGTCATTCGCGGGGATGCCACTCACAACGGCACCTGTCGAATGCCCATCTCACAACAGATCATGGATAACCCTTGCGCGAATCCCGATCTCGATAAGCACATCAGCAACCGATATACGCGGGACATGCGCATCACGGCGGCGGATGACCTCCTTCTCTTGGAATCGAGCTTGCTGCTGAGTGGATGGACGTGGTTTTGGTCGGACGTCAATGAAATAAGCCAATGAACCTTGCCGCGATTGGTGGGGTGAATCAGTAGAGGAGAGCACTGTGGCGACAGAACAATTCATACGAGTGGGAACGCTAATTGACGGATCGGGAAACGAAGCGACAAACGACAAGGTTGTGACGATTCGTGACGGTCGATTTGCGGATATCGCAGACGCAGCATCTAGCTCGATACCATCTGGTGCTGAGGTTATTGATGCTTCTGAACTGACTGTTATGCCTGGGCTCATCGATGCCCACACTCATATTCACACACCAGGTGGGCCGATAGACAACTACGCCTTGGCCCAGCTCAAGGGAACCGTAGGGAAACTGTCACTAGAGACCTACAAGCATGCCTTGACGGATCTAGCCATGGGCTATACCTCCATTCGCAGCCTTTCATCTCCTTCTTATGTAGACATTGCCGTTCGAGACATCATCGATTCCGGTGTTCTTCCCGGTCCTCGACTACGCGTAGCGGGTCAAGGATTGACTGCGACAGGCGGGCACATGGACAAAGGTTGGTGGTCGCCTGATCTTTCTGTCCCTGGACGCACAGGCGTGTGCGACGGTCCTTGGGAAGCTCGCAAAGCAGCACGAACGCAGCTGAAGTGGGGCGCGGACGTTCTCAAGATTAATCCTTGTGTCGGCGACTATCGCAACTTGGAAACTCCTTGGCGGCAGGAAATGACCTTTGAGGAGATATCCGTGATTTGCGAAGAAGCTCACTGGGCAGGCAAAACAGTGGCTGCACATACGGCTGGAGGCCAAGGGATCACTGATTCAATCCGAGCTGGCGTCAATTCTCTTGAACATGCGCATTGGCTGACAGATGAGCAGATCGAAATGATGGTTAAGGCAGGCACATTCTACGTTCCGACACTGATCGTCAATACTCGCAGTGTCGAACTGGGCGCTGATGCCAAGGATATTGGCTCGGATGGCTGGAATTGGCTCGAGAAGGTCTACAAAGATAAGTGGGAGACCTTGCGCCGTGCCAAAGATGCTGGCGTGAAGATAGCTGCAGGAACAGATGCTGGATTTGTGGTTCCTCACGGTGAGAATGCGCTGGAGATTTTGGAGCTCGTCAAGGGCGGATTTACTGTCATGGAGGCGTTGGTAGCTGCCACGCAAACGGCTGCCGAATGCTTGAAAATGGGAGATCAAGTGGGATCCATTCAAGCTGGCAAGAGAGCAGATTTCATTCTTGTGAATGGCGATGTGCTGGCAGATCCGAGTGTCCTGCTAGATCGACCGAACATTGTCGCTGTCTACAAGGACGGAGTGAAAATGGCCACGGCGCTGTAGCGGCGTTCGCAAACGAACAGGAGAACGTATGGCATATGGATTGGCGTATACGAATCCGGCAATGCTCAGCGAGTGGACAGATGCCTTTGTGCATCAGCTCACCCATTGCCAGGTTCAGCGAGGAGAAACGGTGATCGCTGTTACGGATACGGCATTTCATCCGTACTACGCAGCTGCTTGCATGGCTGCAGCACGGCAATTGGGCGCAGAAGTTGCTCAGATTGTCCTGCCCCAAGACAGATTGCCAAACGAAGCGACGCTTGATGCCTTCTTCTCAGCAGCGAATCTGATTGTCTACTCATCGATGCACACACTGCATTACAGCCCTGCGATGAGACGTGCATTGGATCGCGGTTCACGTGCACTTATGGCTGTGGTCCCCTATCACATTCTGCAGCGCCGACGCGCAGATTGTGATCTCATTCAGCGAAGCAAATTGGGTGGGAAACTTCTTCATCAGGCGGACCGAATCCGAATCACGTCTGAGGCGGGGACAGATCTAACGATGAGCAAGGGATCCCGCCCAGGATTTGGCACGTATGGTGTCGCCGACGAACCCGGCCATCTCGACTTCTGGGGCGCCGGATTCTTCCAGACTGCACTCATTGAAGGGACGATGGAGGGAAGGCTCGTTCTGGATGTCGGTGACTTGGTATTCCATTTTGGGCAATACGTAGATCAGCCAGTGATCTTAGAATTCCGAGAAGGGCACATTGTCTCCATCGAGGGAGGTGTGGTGGGGCGCATGATCGACCACCTGCTCACATCTTTGAACGATGACAATGCGTGGCTTGCCGGTCATCTGGCCTTTGGGGCTGACCCCAAGGCCCAGTGGACGGCTGAAGCCTATCAATTCCCTGTTGTTGGCGGTGGCGGCGCAGATGCAGAGTCATTCTATGGCAACGTCCAGATTGAGATTGGAAGTAACAACGACGTGATGTTCCGTGGAGAGAATGTGTCGAAAGCACATCTGGGTCTGTGTAGCTTGCGATGCAGCGTCTGGCTCGATGATGAGCCGCTACTGAGACATGGGAGCTATGTTCCCGAACAGCTGCATGTTGATGATTTTACCTTCGAGACAACATTCAAGAGTGAGAAAGGACAACCATGAACGTGAAACCACATCCTCGATTGAAGAACCCGTATGTTTACGATGATCAGCCGATTGTTGTGAAGGTTCCGCACCTGAATGGAGACTCTCTGTTGCGATCTGTGGACCGAGGGATCGACCTATTGGGCGGGCTCGATCGCACGATATCTCCGGGCGATCGCGTCATGATCAAGCCAAATTTCAACTGCGAATACGCGCTTCCTCTATCCACAGACCTAGCCTTCTTGACTGCAACGATCGAATACCTGCAGGACTTTGGCTGCACTGTTGTTGTAGGTGAAATGTCTGGCCGCGCTGCTGGACCGACTGAGCGCGTAGTCGGGCTGTTGGGCGTAGAAAAGGCACTCAAGCGTTATGGCGTGGAGTTTATCAACTTTGAGAAAGATGAATGGGTCACGCTCGATGTCGAAGGTGAGCATTGGGACACCCTCCAAGTCCCGCGTTCCATGTACGAAGCAGAGAAACGTGTCTATGTGGCCAATATGCGATGCCACTCCACAGGGCGCTACACGTCATCACTCAAGCTCAGTGTGGGATGGATCAATTCGCAAGAGCGAGAACGCCTGCATTCAGATCGTGAGAATGTAGGGCGAAAGATACCTGAGCTAAACAGCGGATGGCAGCCAAACCTCGTCTTGGTGGATGGTCGAAGAAGCACTGTGGGATGGCATGGGCGAGGCTCCTACGTCTATCCCAATGTCATTATGGCTTCAGGCGACATGGTCGCTGTAGATGGGGAAGCCGTTCGCATCCTTCAGGGATACCCGGCCGAAAATAGATTGGATATTCCCATCCACGATATTGAGCAGCTGTCAGGTGCAGCCAAACTTGGTCTGGGATCCTTGGATGCCATGGTCATGGAGGCACCCTGCAATTGCCAAACTGAGCAACCAAGCATTGACGCCCGCGAATTGGGGCAGAAAGGCAGCAAAGAAGGCTCGTAGTAGAAAACAACATCGATCATGGGGCGAAAGTTCCCCATGTGCAAGAGAATCAGGAGGCAGTACATGAGTTCATTTACCACGAAAAGTGTGCATCATCTTGGATTTGTCGTCGCCAATCTTGACGAGACCCTGAAGGCATGGGAAGCCCTGTTCGGCGTGAAAGCCGAAATCAGTGAGAATGCTGAGCTTCAGGTTCGATTGGGTGCATTCAATGTCGCCGGAATCCGATTTGTCTTCAATGAATCGACGCATCCGGATAGCCGTTGGGCGAAGTATCTCAATGAAAACGGCGAGGGACTGGAACACATCGCATTTGAGGTTGACAGTATTGATAAGGCAGCGGAAACGGTTGCAGAAGCTGGCCTTCCGTTGCGTTTCGCTGAACACAAGCTCATCCACGGCCTGCTAACGAATTTTGTTGATCAAGACAAGGTCCATGGAACAGCTGTTGAATTCATGGGGCCCGAGCGCTAGAGCACGACACCAGGATCAGGAAGGAGAATCAATGTCACAAAGCAAAAGACACGACGACGGATCACTCACCATCGGAACTGGGACAGCTCGACCAGGAGACATCGTTCGATGCGGCATCCCAACGAACAAAGACCTGTATGGCAATGATCAAGATATTCCAATTATCATCGTAAATGGCGCCCATGATGGGCCCATCCTCTGGCTCAACGGTGGAACGCATGGCGACGAAGCAGAAGGTGCAATTTCGATCTTTAAGCTGCTTGAGAAGCTGGACGCATCAACAATGAAGGGAGCTGTAGTCGCTTGCCCAGTCATGAATGTTGAGGCCTTCTTGACAGCCTCCCGTGGAAACCCTGCCGATGGATTCACTTATGACATGAACCGCATTTATCCGGGCAATGCTGCCGGCTACTCGACGGCGCGTGTTGCAGCAGCGCATTTCGAGGCCATGCTCCCCACATGCGATCTTCAGATCAACATTCATTCGGGCGGCGACCATTCGTTCCTGACATCAGTCATGTTCACAGCCGATACTCCAGCATGCCGCGAACTTGGTGCATCAATGGGACCAATCTGGAACATGCTCATGACAAGTCCTTCCGGTGCGGGAAATCCTAGCGGACAGCTCGTAGAACATGGCAAGGCTGCCATTAGTATCGAATTGGGCGGACTTTGCCGAACACTGACGTCCGATTTCCATGAAGTGGGAGACGTGCTTCGAGATTCATACCTCAATGTCATGCGCCACTACAACATGATCGAAGGCAAGGCCGAGTATGCGGGAATATGGAACGTTGGCCATCAGGAGACTGTTCTTGCGTCTGGAGCAGGTGTGTGGGTAGGCGAGCGATCCCTAGAATTCTTGAGCCCCATGAAAGCCGGAGAACCTCTTGGTATCCTTTACAACTTGCATGGTGAAGTCATCGACGAAGTCGTGACGCCGTGCGAGGGCATGATTGCTGGCGTCCGTTCCCGGCCGCAGGTGATGGAAGGTGAATGGATCTGCTTCTTCGCTGTCGTGGATGAAGTGCGAGACGACTTCATTCCCAATGCGTAGTGGCCTGTGAGTTGTTCGGGATTTTGAAGAAGGGAGTACGATGGCTGAGCTAATCGTACGTGGAGGACGCATCGTCACAGCGAATGGTGTTCGCGATGCCGATGTGGCAATCGAAGACGGCAGCATCATTGCTGTGGGAAGGGATCTAGATCTCGAAGCAGAGAGAACGATCGATGCAACGGGGCTACTGGTTTTCCCAGGGATTATTGATGCTCATACACATCCAGTGTACCTGGATGATCTGGTGAGTCTTCCGGTCACTGCCGCCTATGGCGGCGTGACCACGGTGATTCACTTTGCCTATGCCAAACCAGGCGAAGGGCT